>VTLG01000797.1_pt1 | contig 31251 bp, 52 predicted proteins | sample 4694571 | NCBI WGS metagenome assembly VTLG01 (sample SAMN12604809, study PRJNA352737) | marine metagenome | biome: ENVO:00000447; feature: ENVO:00000209|ENVO:00000569|ENVO:01000036; material: ENVO:00002151; isolation source: viral sequences binned using virsorter ...
ATTCTTTGTTTTCATCCAATGGAAACCAGCTGGAGCTTTAACAGACTTCATCATTTATAACCACCTCCTGCCTTCTTATAAGCTAGTGCTAACATTTGCGCCTTCCTCGCACTCCATTGTCCAGGCTTCCCACCTTTTCCACCAGCTTTAATTCTATTAAATATTCTTTTCCTCATGCCTGGCTTTGTATAGTTACCAGCTTTATTAACTGTACTCACCACTTCACCTTATTCGCCCAATATGCTGCTGACATATTACCTTTGGCTATATTCTTTGCGTGTCTTGCCTTAAAAGACTTTGCTCTCTTTGTCATAGTTCTATCTCCTGTTTTACCCTGTTGCCCAAACCGAATCGTCTTAATCTTATTACCAGATTTAGCAACTACTATGTGTGATTTGGTTTTATGACCTGGAGTTCTCTTTGGTTTGTTATAACCACTTACTCCTGCTCTCTTTAGTCTAGGATCTGCCATGCTCGAACCTTACTACAATAAATATTTTTTTGAAATGCTTTTTTCAACTATATCGTGTGTACACTACCTTTTTGTTGTATGTGTTTGTACTTTTTAGACCCCCATGTCCTAATCTAAGTCTATGTTGATAGAGATGTTTCCTGCGACCTGATGCTGTACCTTATCAGGAGCCTTCATCCCTATCCTATCGAGTAGGTCCTTACTAGCTTCCAGTCTTACATACTCACTCTTCCCATTTTGTATTAAGTGTAGGAGAGTTGAGGATGCGTGGACTGATCCTAGTCCTAACTTGTTGGACACTTCCTGTTGTAGGTACGCTTGTACCTTTGGTAATCGTAGTGTCCTACTAGCTACTACTCTACCACTTTCTCCCCTTGAATAACCTGCCTTCTGACTTGCTTCGGTTATGGTACATCCTGTGGCTACGAGGGTATCAACTAACAACCTCTGTTTGTATGTCAAACCATCTTTCTTTCCTAATTGTGTTCTTGCCATTACGATAGATGTAAACATGATCGTAACCATGTCAAGTTAAAAAATGTAAACGATCCTCACGGATCGGCAGCTTTCGATCTTTCCATATCATCTCTTGCGAGATGAATGTGCTTACGCATATGATCTTCGCTGCTATCTCTCTCTCTTGATTCTCAATTATATCACAAAAGTACAAGTACTTCGTTTCGCTGAGCTTCGCTCCTAATCGCTCAACTACGCCCTCTACGAGGGTAACTCGCTACGCTCCTAATACTGACTAAAGTTTGTGACCTAATCGAGGAATCAAGAAAGGAGATTATATTATGAAAAATCTTGATAAAAAAACTTGCTTCATGTTGCTTCAGTACATGAAGTTAAAAAAGGCAGATCAGCTGCATAAAGCCTATGATTCAGATGTATCATGGGAATATTATGAAGGATGGCATGACGCCATAGAGGAATTGCGAAAGCAAGTATTAAAGATAAAAGGAGATCAAAATGACTGATTCTGAATACAAATATCTAGATTGCTTAGACAAAGCAAGAGAAGCAGATGAACAGGGTAAACCTGAGGTTGCTAGACTATGGAGGGAATATGCTGAAACAGTAAACAATCAGCATGACTTTGATGAGAATATGGAGGTACTAAATGAACAAAGCACCAACTAAACTGACTACTGATGATGCTACTATTGGTAGTATACACTACCATCAATCACAAGATTGGGCATCTTGGATTGGTTCTCTTGTTGATGAGAACTGTGAGATAGATCGTGTCTACTCAGATCTACTACTGTGGCAGATATGCAACAGTACTGACAAGAGTATCAAGTCATTCAAAAAGAATGCACAGTATTACAAAGATGCGTATGAGCAGACATTTGTAAATGAAAGACAAGCACCAGATGGTACAGAAATCAGCACTATCAATGCTGACAATCTACTATCACAGGGTAAGACTTGGAAAGCATTGGAGGACAAGTACACAGCAATACACAATGCGTGTGCTGAACTGTACAAGCAACTGTATCAAATGGAATGGCATCAGAGGAAAGTGGCAAAGCCATCTCAAGGTAAAATGAGGACTATGTCACAGATGACACCAGATGAGATTGCTGAAGCAAAAAGATTATCTAAAGAAGCCTTTGGATACTAATACTAACTGGAGTGGTGGGTATATCCCACCATTCCTACTAAAAAAAATTCGGAATAAAGTAGCTAATACCGAATGTATTTGATAAGATAAGTTACGGAAGGAGAAATATTATGCGTAGCATTTCACTTATGTTTTCATACTTCGATAAGTTTTTCGAGTATGTGTTGAAGAATATTGTAACTGGTAAGTTCAAAACCAGAGCAGAGTATATTGGTACATTTGTACTATTTTACATTGGTCTTGGTGGTGGTCTTATCGCCTTCAGTTTGTTCTTCGGTATCAATCCCACATTGGTAATGTCAGTTGTGGCAGCACCTATCTGGGTTGGTTTGGTATTCTTGTGTAACAGGATTACTAAGATTGCAATTACACTAAAGGATATACCTGAACCAGATATCAAAACTACAAAATCAAGGAGGAAGTAATGCAGTTACCACAACCACAAGATAGTTTCACAAAGGATGAGCTAGATAGATTTGATGTCATCTATTCAATGTACTATGAGCATTGTGATACTCTCGAAGAACTAACAGATAAAGTAACAAATCAAATGTTACGAGAAAAAGTAAAACTAATTTATGTATCTGAGATCAGCGAGATGGTCAGAGAAAGGTTTGAAAATGACAATCCAAGACCAGAAGTTTCGTAGATGTTTTAGATGTCTAGGACTGGGAATAATTATTGATGTATACAATCCAGAAGCATCAGATGAATGTGATATATGCTTTGGAGATGGCAAGATAGGAGTAATAGAAGATGAATACCGAGGGCTTGAAAGTACTGAAAGCAAGACTGTGGGATCAAAGAATAAAAGTAAGATCAGCTATATACAATCAAAACTTTCAAATAAATAAAATAGAAACACTTAATGAATTAGATGAACTTTATTTAATAGAAAATGAAATGCTAGAGGAGTTTGAAAAACTAAGAACTGCTATAGCAAAAGATATAACAACTGTAGAAGGTTGGTTAAAACAATTAGAGGAGTTAAAATTTGAAACCAGATAGGAGGTAAACATGAAATGTATTAGACCAGGACATTACCAAGCAACTATTCCATATGGTCAAGACCAAGTAATAATTGTGAACATTGTAAAAGTAAAATCAAACTTCAAGCACAGTATTACTAAATGGAGATTAACAGTTGATGATAGTGTACTAGGTCCACAGATCAAAAGCGATTGGGATTCAAAGAGTTCAGCTATGACTGTAGGCAGAAAAGAGGTTGAGAACTTAATGTTCAAGGCTCTACAATCAAGGATTATCAAGGGTTTTCAACTACCCAAAGATTATTATGGAAAGGAAGAACTATATGAGATGTAACGCAGAAACATTCAAAGATATCATGTGTAAGATAAACAGGATATCTCCAAATGCTAAGATTGTATTTCAATCAAAAGTATTTCACAGTACTACTGATGAATCAGAGTATCAACACCATGACCACAGAGGTATTGATAAGATTGAAATAGAATTTGCTGATGGTATTATCAGTGAAAAAGATAAGATAACAATATCGGTAAGTTAGGAGGAACTATGTTACCAGAACAACTAGACTTCGCAGTTCGAAGTGAAGAAGTATACAATCAACACAGGACTAAGATACCTGGCTACAAACAGTTGGTTCGTGATGACACCAACGAGTTGATTGCTATACATAAAGATTCATACAAAGTGATTACACATCAACAGTCGTATGAACTAGCATATGATTATCTCAGTAATCATTTTCATACTGATGATATGACAGAACAATACAGGGTATCTAACAAAGGTGCATTGATGGCAATACACTTTAGACTACCAGCATATTCCGTACCATACAAAGGTTCTTTTATTACTTTGGAAGCTATACTTCATAACAGTTACAATGGTATGAGGCAGCTGACATTTGATCTTGGGTACTACTTTATGTTGTGTTTGAATGGTTTGAAGTCACCACTATGGGATGTTCGTATATCATCACAACACAAGGGTAACAAAGAAGTTACATTTGAAAGACCAAATACATTTGATGTCAATGACAGACTACGAACTGTATCTAATACAATGGAGAAGTGGTCATCTATTCCAGTAGATAACAATGAACTTGAATATCAAGTAGACCAGTTATGTTTACAACCAACTGAACAAGATAAAAGCCATGTCAATCAAAGACACAGAGGCTATATCTTGGATGAATACTATGACAATTATTCAAGGCAGTTTGGTAAAAACAAGTTTAGTGCATACCAGGCTATGACACATTGGAGTACACATTATCCAAGTGATTCAATAAATACTAGGTATGATCGTGAAAGAAAGGTTGCAAACTGCAAGTGGTTTCACTAAAACAGAATAGAGGGCAATCTATTTTCATATTATATGATCTCCTTCCTCCGCATGGTTGCCCTCCACATGGAGGTATTATGGCAAAGAGAGGATATGTACCTAAACAAATGTTAGAAAAAGAAAAATGTTTAGAGTGTGGTAAGCTATGGACAAAAGCTATGCTCATAGATTATAAACTGTACACTTGTATTCGTTGTTATAATAGGAGGATAAATGGCAAAAAAAATAAATCACATTGATCCTGGATATTATATTGGTCCAAAGATTCAAGTTATTGAGATCATAGAACAGTTCGATCTCAATCACCATGAGGCTAATATTATCAAGTATGTTATTCGTAACAGACATAAGAATCCAGATAAACCATCACAAGATTTAAGAAAAGCTAGATGGTACATAGATAGATTAATAAACTACTATGAAAGTAAATGATGCAATAAAATCTTTTGCTAGAGATAAGAAACTCAAAAAGAAACCAACTAAATATAATCTTGCAGATCCTGTTCAAAGAAAAAGATGGTGGATAAAAAAAGTTACATATTTAGCTAGAGTTTGGTTTGATCGTGATGTAGAATACAGATTGAGAGAAGGACTACTAAGAGGAGATCCAGCAGCAAAAGATCTAGCAGATGTTCTTTGGAAGAAAAAGAAAGATATTGAAAATATTGTAGAGAGGAAGGTAAATGAATATACAAAGTCAAAAGAAAGTTATAGACAGAAGCTCAGGGATCGGAGGGAGTGATGCAAACCTATTGGTCGCTGGTAAATGGAAAGAACTTTTTGAAATCAAAAAAGGTTTGGTTGAAGAGGATCTATCTTTTGTACTACCAGTGCAGTTAGGTATACATACCGAATCATTCAATAGAGAATGGTTTACAGCACAGACTGATCTTCCAGTACAGGAATGTGAATATACATTGATGCACAAGAAGTATGACTACATACTAGCTAACATAGATGGCTATGTACTCAATGAGAATCTAAAACCTATGGGTGTCTTTGAGGCTAAACATACAAACATGATGACTAAAGAGGATACAATCATAGAAAAATATTATGCACAAGTGCAGCACTATATGATGGTATCAAATACTAAACAGGCATGGTTGTCAGTTATCTTTGGTAATGTGAGATGGAAAGCATTTCATATTCAACAGGATAAAAAGTTTCAGAAAAGATTACTCAATGCAGAGTGGTGTTTCTGGAACAATCATATATTGACAGATGTAGCACCAGATGACTATGTCGATTTTCAATCTATTGAGGAGGTAATATAAATGGATGATAATACTAAAACTAAAAATCTTGATATTTGGAATGAAGTTAAAGAAACTGATCCGAGATTTACTAAGAAAGTATCCTTTGGAGCTAGGAGTTTTACTTCTATTGATGCTCACTATCAAATCAGACGAGCTACAGAAGTATTCGGACCAGTTGGTACTGGTTGGGGGTATGATGTTAGTTACAACACTTTGACAGTTGGTGACAAAGCATTTCAGTTTGCTGATGTATCTATATGGATATCTAACAGAACTGCTATGTATGGACCAGTTAGAGGATGTAATCTATTGGTAGATGCCAAAGGCAGAGTAGATGATGATGCACCAAAGAAAGCATTGACTGATGCTCTTACAAAAGCACTATCACATCTTGGATTCAATTCAGATGTATTCATGGGTATGTTTGATTCAAACAAATATGTGAAGCAACTAGAAGAGAAATACAAAGGTAATGTTGATAAATCAAAAGTACAGGAGGTAGTAACTAATGATTAACAAAGTAATACTTGTTGGTAGAACTGGTACAGATCCAGAGATCAAGACAATCAAAGGTGGCAGCATGATGGCTACTATGTCTATTGCCACTACTGAGAAGATACGAGATAAAGATACACAACAGATGAAAGACAAAACTACTTGGCACAAAGTAGTAACATTTGATCCTAATCTTGCTAAGACTATCAAGGACTATGTAAACAAAGGTACTCTATTATACCTAGAAGGTCAGATAGATGTATCACAGTATACTGATAGTAGTGGTAACAAAAAGTTTAATACATCAATTCTAATACCAAGATACTCTGGTGTTATGAAGATGTTAGGTGGTAAACAGGGTAGTAAGATAGACAACACCATTGAAGAAATCAATGATGATGCTCTACCTGATGATCCAATACCATTTTAAAAGTTTGGGCGTTAATTCGTAATACTAGTTTAATTAACTTAATGCGTGGATATATTTATAAAAACGAATCCACCACCCATAAAAGTTTCGTGATACTGAGTAGCTCTCGGTATCGGCTGACTGAACAACTCTTTAACAGAGGGGTAAGGTACACTTGAGATGAAGTATGGGCAAATGCCTGAGGTAATCAAGGGTGGTTGTGAGTAGACATTGAGAAACAGTCTATCTGTAGTCGAAAGCTTGTGGGTGAGAAACTAATCCCACGCCTTCAGCGAAGTAAGTTTACTTGTGGACCGTAGTGGTCCTAGCAAGTAAAACCCCCTCCTTCGGGGAATAAATATATGGTTCGGACAAAGGACAACGCAGTCATCCTGGAAAACCGATTAAATTTATTCCAGGTTTGTGAATTGACACATTATAAACAAAGCCATATATATACTACATGGTACTTAAATCTCAACTTGATGAGTTAATAGAAACCTTAACTGATTATACTACATATCTAAAGCAGTTTGGGTATGACGCAGATACTATATTCTGTGCCTATGCAGTAGTTGCTATGCATTTAACTGGTGAAAAAAGCACTAAGAATATTGGTAGATCTATTATGAAAAAGGTTAAAAGTATTAATGTTGTTGAGAGTACAAATCATACAGTTCATTAGCATATTCTAACGCATCTAAATCATAGTATTCCCAAAACCTATGTTCTGGTTTATATTTACCCCATGTCAGTTCCGAATGATGTTCAAAACATAAAGGTACTACAAGCTGATTAGATCTTTTAAATTGAACCTGAGAACCTCGTAAGTGATGGACATTCATTGGTGTAGTTGATGTACAACCTGGTATGCAACATCCATGTTCGATTATTTTTAAAAAAAATTTTTTTTCTTTAGATGTATATTTGCCCATCCCAAGAACCATCCTTCCTTAATAACATTGGTATTAAGTATGGTACACCATTTATGATGCAACCACAAGATAGTATTGGTTTCGCTACATTAATTTTCATATAAGCCATAGCTAAAGATGTTTTGTTTACTAAACAACCCACAGACATACCCCAGTTCAAATGAAAGTCATTACCTACATACTCTATATTGGACTGCGTGTGGTAATGTCCTTGACATACCGAAGCAGACATAAGTTGTACTGACTTTACAATATTCTTAGATACCTGGTGTGCAAAGTATATTCTACCGAGTTGATTATTCTCCCAATGATACTCTTTCCATTTCCAACGAGATGATACATCAAGTATTTCATTGTAGTCTTTCAAGAAGAACTTAGACATTCCTTTTGCCATAGCTCTGCGCAGGACCATAGATCCATGATTAGATTCTAGTAATAACATATCTGGATACATCTTCTCCAGTTTCTTCATCCAGAACTTACCAACTTCTAGTTCATCAGCAGCAGAAGGCAGATCTGGATTGATAACATGACTAACATTAATAGAGTGCCAATCCATCTCATCCCCTATGTTTATAACTTTATCCCAAGAATACCTAGTTTTTAGTTTGTTTAGGAAAGAAAAGCTATCAGGGTGGTGATATGGTATATGTAGGTCAGAAATCACTAAAATTTTGTCCATATTTCCTGTTTTAAGGACTGTAGGACTATCTTTAAATTTTTTCGTGTATGATCTACTTCTCTTTTTTAAACTTGTCTGCGATCTTTTCACCTGATCTACCAATAGTATATCCTCCGATACCTACTAAGATAATATTTAGTAGAGAGTTTTGTACAGATTCTGGAATATTAGGTGCAGTATAACCGAACCAATGGGCAACCATCAAACCAGCAAAGACCAACATCATAATAGGTCGCCAGTTTCTTTGTAGAAAACCACCTTGTGCTTCTGTTTGTATAATTTTAGCAGCTCCTTCAAGCTCTGCAAGTTCACCAGATATAATCTTTTCTTGAACTTTTGCTTTGAGTTTGTCTGCTTCTCCTTTGTTATCAACAACCTTATCTATGGTTTTGAATACAGCTCCTGCTACAGGACCAAGTAAATTAAGCAACATCTATCTCCCTCATAGCTAATGCTAATGCCGAAGCTCTATTTGGTGTTTGACGATACCAAAGAGAATCAATCATTTCGTCAGAAGCATCAGTATATCTACCATCACTAAGTGCAGATAACATACCTTTGAATTTAGATACACCACCTTCACCCATCTGATAGACCATTTCTATTATTATTTCTTTTGCATTTGTATCTATATCAATGTCACCTAGTACACGATCTGCACCTTCACAAGCAGTTTGGAAATCTTTTTCAAACAGTTTATTCCAACCTTCTTCAGTAGTGGGGATCTCTTCTCCAGGTATTATTTTATGACCATAGCCACCAGTATCGAAACCTTCCGAACACTTATAGACATCAACTCTATAGCCTTCGTGTTTCTTTATCCGTTCTTTTAGTTCCTCAAATGGCATCTACTTGTTTTTGTGTACAGAATCCTGATACATACAAATCTTTGTTTTCTCTGATACTGTATCTAAAGTTATCCACATGTGCAAGGCATTGTTGTACATTGTCAAACTCAACTTCTAAGGGTTCTACTACACAAGTGTTTTCAAGGGATGTTGTTAGTGATTGAACACAGAATATAATAACTACAAAAAACTTCATTTTACCTGGGTTATTATTAGTGCTAATAGGTTTGAAAATACAAGAAAACCTACAGACCACATGACTTTCTTAATCATACCCAGATCTTGCTCTATATGTTTGAGGTGATTAGATTTGATAATCTCGATATCCTTCTTTATTAACAGGATATCTTTTTCTAATTTATTTATTTTCTCCGACTGACTTGGCATTATCCATACTCTCTATTTTTTGTGATAGATTCAGATTCTTAAATTTATTAAGTTCTGTTGTTAGGTGCATATTCATTTCTTCTTCTTCAGTTAGTCTTAATATCTTTTTTGTTAGGTAAGTAATAAATATCTCTTGCTCATCAATTACCTTCTGTAATTTTGTTGTTTGCCTTTTGTTGGCTCTGGCTTCTTTACGCCATTTATTAACTTCTTTCTCATGTTCAGTCATTACTTTACTTTACTCATTGATCTAATAAATTCAACACCTTCTATAGTTTCTATCTGTGCTTCTACTCGTACACATTCTATTCTTGCTGTATCAGATTGCATATTCCGTGTCATAATTCTTTTCTTTTCAAGACAATCTTTTACACCATCAGTAACTGTATGTTCTATCATAGTGCCACCAGAGAATAATAATAATGCTATAATTACTTTAGTTACCATTGTTTCTTACTTTATCTTTTAGTGCCTCTATATCTTTTAATGCTTTTTCCATATCAGTCTGTAATCTTGTTATATTAACTTTGTTGTGGCTCATATCTTCTAAGTCATCAGATATATCTTCTACTTGTTCTGATACAAATTCTAATAACATATACTGTTCCTGATCTACAGGAGTTTGGTCAGCAGCTTTTACAAGGTCAGCTTCAAATAGTGTTTGCCTGGTTTCGATAGTATTTAGTCTTTCTAAAATACCGAAATATGCCCATACAGCAGTTGCTACTGCACCTAGTAAACCTAAAAGATTCTTTATAGGTAAGCCTATTTCTGTCTTTTCAGATAGACTAGGCATTACCTACATACACATTCGCCATTACAATATTCACACATTGTTTACTCCTTTGGATTATCTGCTTTTATTTGTGCAATTCTAGCTTTCCAAGCATCCATATCTTTATAGATCTCATCAAGCTGATCGCCAATATCACCATATGCAGCTCTACGAGTAGCTCTTATGGTACTGTTGTTTTCTAATGTATCACCTTCAGATGAATATGTAGCAAGTTGGTCATCAGTTGGTTGTGCAATATCTAAGTTCCATTCTTTGATATATGGACCTTTACCATCTGAATCATCTTGCAATAAAACATCTTTAGTAAAATCTACATCAGATACACCATTGGCTTCTGCGTAAAGTTTTATTGTAGTTGATAGTTGTGCCATTTGTTTTTCCTTTCTTTATGGAGCTATTTCCATAGCTATCAATTCAGTAGTTCCAAGTTCAAAAGATACTGAGTCTGTACTTCCAACAGTTCTGTTTACATAAACTGTATGACTACCAGCACTACTATAACCAAGAGTATAGGTTAATTGGCTTGTGCTATTATGAGTAGTGTCTAAAAGTGAAAAAGATACTCCTTCAGGTGTGCTATCTTGATTTTCTGCTGGTGAACCAGAGAAGCCTTGCATATGTCCTTTTCTTCTACTTCCAAGTGTTTCAGTATTAGCTTGAAACTCATTACCATCTCTTAAAATTTCCCATAACATATCACCTTGTTGTGCTGTGCTTATCTCATAATTTACTCTAGCCATAAGTAAAATTTTAGATGATGCGTTTGATGGTGTTATATTTAAAGAAATATTAGGTAGTGTAGTTACATTAGGTGAAGTATAAGAAAAGCTAAATGCTGAAAGTTCTTGGTCATTAACAACTTGTAAAACTTTACCAGTAGTTATTGCAGTAGGCAAAGCAGTAATTGATGTCAAAGAATTATTATTTAAACGAGTTATCGCCATGCTATGTATCTCCTAATCTTATAAATTGTACCCATGTTCTGCTTTGACCAGTTGCTGAGTGACAAGCAGCAGCAAATTCACATAAAGCACTTAATTTACATTTGTGAGTAGATGTGTCTGTTACATCAAAAATATGACTAGATAGAACAGATGTTCTTCCGTTTGCATGATATATATTACCAGTATTATCAGCAGCAGTATCGTAGTTTGAATTATCAGTAGTTACATTAATGATAGATGAACATCTAGTTGCTCCTTGTGATGGATCTCTAAATTGAACATTCCAATTAATTTGATATATGCCAGTTTCAGGGAATGTCCATACACCAGATGATTGTGACATAGCACCACCAATTCTTGTATAAGAATCTGTATCTACTTCTTCCCAATTAGCATTTATTACTGTTTCTGTATCTGCACTTATGTTTTGATTTGAGTTTATTCTCCACATACCAGCTACTTTAATACCAAGTTTATTAGTAGTAATATTTCCTGATCCATTAGATATTAATAGGTTGTTTCCACCTACATCTTGTATTGTGTTTACTTTAATAATTGATGTCATGTTATACTCCTATTAATTTTATTATCGTTAAGTATGTTTTTTCTATCTCTCCTACTGTATCACCAGCAGTTCCACCACCTCTATCAGGATAAAAGTAAAATTCTAAATAATCTGAAGCAGATAAATCTAATGTTCCAAACTGTACGAAAGCACCATAAATTATTTGAGGCTCTCTAACATGATCTGTTTGTAAAACCTCTGATGCGTTTTTAAAGACAGACATTCTATTTAAGTCATAGCCACTATTACCTGAACTATCTCCATCAAACTTTAGTTGCCAATTAATTAAATATTTACCACCTTGACCACTAGGTACAGTAAATTTATTTGAACTAAAAGCAGAGTTAGTATCAAGAGATGTAGTCCAATTAACTATTTTATTATATGAGTTTTTAGTAAGATTTTGGTCTGAAGATTGATAAGCCATAACTGCTGGAGTATTAGCAGCAATAGCTTGAGTAAATGTACCAGTTCCATTAGAGGATATAATATTGTTACCCCCTAAGTCAGTTATTTGATTTGTTTTTAATATGCTCATGCTAATCTATATCCATAAAATGTTGAGTTTTCTGTAGCACTTCCATCAATAACAGGGTTGCCTGAATCATCATTTATTCTTGCATATGCTTCAATGTAATCACCAACTGATAAATCTAATGTTGCACTAATATCTAGTTGCATATAATAAATATCATTACTATTAAAATTAACTGCTCTCATTTTTACCATACTACCATTTTTGTAAATAGCTATTCTACATCTTTGTAATTGTGTATGACTAGCAGCATCTAAAATTGCACTTGTATAAAAAACATATTTACCAGCTTTGCCACTAGGAACTGTAAATCTTTGATTTGTACTGTGATCGTATGCACCATCACTATCAAATTCTTCTGTATCAAAATCAATCTTAGTCAAAGTATTATTACTTATAGTTTGTGCAGAACTCATTCTTGCAGCAAAAGAAGGAGTATTGTTTGGAAAGTTTGTAAGTGTTGCACCAGACTTTAAAGTTATAGTTGATGCGTTGCTATCACCAATAGTGACTGTATTTTGACCACTTGGTGCGTCTATTGTTTGTACTTCTATTTTACTCATAATACTACAAATGTACTCCCTGATGGTACTGTTAATGTACCTGATATAGTCAGACTGCCTACTGCCATAGCATTTTTGCCAGATGCAATAGATATGTCTGTAAATGTTTGTGGATTAGTCATAAAGAATGTAGATGATAAACTAGAAGAAGTTATTGTTCCGTCAGTTGGTGTACCGATATCTCTACTATGTCCTAGTACTCTACCACTAAAATTATCTGATGATGCTGGAGGAGAAGTAAATGTTATCTGTGATCCACTAATACTATATGCAGATGTGTATTGTACAACACCTGATATAGATATGATTGCATTAGCATCTGTCTGTGGGAATACAGCAGTACCACCAGATGTCAGATTAAATGTAACATTAGAAGCATTAAAACCACTAGATATATCATCTAGCTCTATATAGTTTCCTATAGTCGGTTCTCTTCCTACATAACTCATACTACTCTATATGCTCCAAAAAAAGTTCTTTGACTATCAGCAGCTAATGTTCTTGTGCTACCAGAGCTTGTTAATGTAAACATTTCTAAGTAATCTGATGATCCATTTAACTGCACCACACCACCAACATATCCTGTTAGATAGTTTGAACCTGGCATATCTTCATGTTTTGAAGATAATACTGCTGAGCCATTTTTTCTAATTTCTGCAACTAACCCAATACTACCATTTGTTAAATTATAGGTGAATGAACAATAAGTAAAATATCTTCCTGCCACTTGTGGTGTAAATCTATAATTTGATGAATTATCATATGCACTATCTGTATCAAATCTTTCTGTGTTAGCTTGTACTTTTACAGATGTACCACTTGCTACAGATAAACTAGCACTTGGGTATGCTTCAAAAGCTGGTGTGTTACCAGCACTAGCAAAACTTAAATTACCTGATCCATCTGTTTGTATAAATTTATCAGCACTTGGAGCTGTGCTAGGAAATGTTAAAGTATAACTTTGTGATGCACTATGAGGTGGTGACTTTAACTTAATACCATGTGAGTTTACTCTACAATTAAGTTGTAGATATCCATCATTAGATCCGTTATCACCTTTAACTGTTAGACCAGCAGTAGCATCAGATATCAAATTTACTTTATCTTTAGATACTGAACCAGCTGCAATATCATCACTTGTTAATATAGCGTTAGTAGGTTGTCTACCTATATAACCCATTCTATGTTATCTCCATTATTGATAATGCTGCATCTATCTTAGCTGAAACAGAGCAATCAACTTTTACTACATCTGTAGTTTGTAATACTACCTTTGATCCTGTAAGTACTTCAAGAGTACCACCAACAGGAATAGGAGCATCTTTTACTACAAATACATTTTGATTTGTTTCTGTATCAGAAGTATCTGATTCAATCTTAACACTAACATTTACAGCTGATGAATGGACATTACATAGTAATAATCCTAGAACTACAGAAGTTGTAGAACTTGGTACTGTATATAGTGTTAAAGGTGTACCAGCACTTGATGGCATAGCATCATTAGTTTTTACTTTGAATGTATTAGCCATTTGGTCCTTTCTATCCTAATGCTATTGCTAAAGCTGTGGCATCATCTAGTGATGCACCAGTTGCAGTAGCTGCTATTGTTAATGTTTCATTACCACCATCATTACCTTCTGTAAAGGAAATGTTGCTACCAGCAACTAATTTACCATTTAAGAAGCCTGGTGTTGTATCGTTTGCACTAACACTAACCTTGACATCAGTATCAGATACAATGGCAACCCATGCCGATCCGTTATAATATTTTAATTGATTACTTGTAGTATTATAGAATAAATCACCCTCATCTAAAGATGATGATGGATCAGAAGATCCTATTCTATATTGATTAGCAAAAGTATTTACATCTGTAATATTAGAAGCTGTAGTATTGACATTAGCTATATTTGTAGCAACTGTACCAATATTAGTATTAGCACCAGCTACTGTATTTATGTTTGTACTATTACCAGCAACTGTATTGATATTTGTTGCATTTCCAGCAACAGCATCAATGTTTGTTTGATTACCAGCAACAGCTGTAATATTAGAAGCAGCAGCAACTACCGAGTTTATATTGGATTCATTACTAGCTACAGCATTTACATTAGAAATATTACTTGCTACAGAGTTTATATTAGATGCGTTTGAGTTTACTGTGTTTATAGCACTACTCATTCCAGCAACTGTAGTTACATTACTAGATATTCCAGCTACAGTAGTTACATTTGATGATATACCAGCTACTGTGGTAACATTAGATGCTATTCCAGCAACTGTAGATATAGCAGATGCTATACCACTAACTGTATTTATTTCATTTACTATACCAGCAACAGTAGATACATCTGTAATTGACTGTGAAAATTCTAAAGCATTACCTGAACTGTTTACAGATAGTACTTTATTAGCTACTAATTCAGGGAATGTCAGGTTAAATGCAGTTGATGTAGATGATTTAGCTTGTGGAGAAAACTTATTATCTCTCTCATTTTGCTGAATCATAGCTATAATTTTGTCTAGTTCAGTATTAAGTGTTTCTATTGGAAATGTACCAGATACAGGAAAATCAGATGCTCTAGCTACAGATAAATCTCTTAGTATTGTATATTTATCATTTACAGTAGCACCACCACCAAGTGTAATAGATCCACCACCTGATACACCAGCACCAGTTACTGAGTACTGTGTAGCAGAAGATGGACTAGCTGTAAGTGTAAGGGTAGTATCTGCACCATTAGATGCAGCTGTTTTAATAACTGTTAGATCTCCATCTGCAAAAAACTCAAATGGTACAGTAAATGTGGTTTGACCACCAGTTGCTGTATATTGCACTCTAGGAGATGTGTCTGATATTGCTAATGCCATTTATCTTATACCTTTTTCGAACTTATCAAATAAACCATCTAAATACCATATATTTTGCAAAGGTAAAGATCTTCTTATTGCTCTAGCAGTAGTATAGTCGTAATTACCACTTCCTGTATCTAATAGTATTTCATATAAATTATAGGCTAGTGATCCCGAAGGTCCAATCAAACCTAGCTTTTGTCTATTTGTAGCATCATAAGGTTTACCAGCTCCTAATGCTGGTGCAATACCTAAATCATTATCTGACATTACTTCTAATATTCTATTTAAATCACTAAATATACCTATTGCTCCAGATCTATCCAAAGCACTAGCTATTTTATCACCTAGTTTCTTTTTAGAATAATCTCTATCAAAAGCCTTTTGTCTAATTGCATCTACCATAGCACCCATACCTACTAAAAATCCTAAACCTATAAAGAAATTTTGATCTCTTTCTTGTAGTCCTCGCATCATCACTGATTGTGTAGCTGCCATACCAAACTTCTTAAATTGTGATAATAAACTACCTACTGGTGTATTCATCCATAATGGCACATCACCCTTATCTGGTGTAATAATTGTAGTTCTTATATCTTTACGAAGTGCATTACCGAAGGCTTTTGCAGCTTCTCTATCATCCCATAAATCTGATCTAGCTACTCTACTATATTTTAAATCGCCTCTTTCTGCACCACCAACACCTAAACCATATTTTTTATATTGTTCTATAATTCTTTTAGCCATAGGCTTATCAATACTACCACTCAATAACTTAGCCATATTTTTTTGTGATATAGTTCCTCTTACAACTTGTTCTGACCATTCTAATATTTTAGTACTACCAATGTAAGATGATGCTGTTTTCATACCAGTATTCCAAACATTCATTAAATTTATAAATGTAAAGTAAAAAGAGTTTGCAGCTCCTGTAGCTCTTTCTACACTATTTAGTCCATATATCATTTCATCAACATTACCGATTGTGTTTGCTCTACCAGCAATAGCCAGGTCTAATGCTTCACCTACAATGTTTGCTTCTTTCTTTGACATCTTCAATATTTCTCTATTTGCTTGATTTGCAAATATTTCAAATGTTTGTCCAAACCCTTTCTTAAATCCATTTTGCATAATTAATCTAGCCATATCAGGAGCAGCTGATAAGAATCCTGATAGAAAAATCATATTCTGTATATTCTTTAATGTTCTAATACCTGACTGCATACCTGATTCTGGATTAGCAGTTAGTCCATATGTACCTCTAAGTAAATCTCTACTAGCTTCTATATCTCTTATTTCATTTTCTTTTTTCTTTATAAGATCTGCTCTTAGTTTTGGTCTTGTACCAGCTGGTGCTACTTTATTTATGTAAGCATCCCACTCCATAGCTATTTGAGGTATACTTGGTCTATATCCAGCATTTGGACCTTTCAATCCCATCATAGCTACATCACCAAATACTTTAGCTATTTCTATGTCAGGCATAATAGAGTTAAAATATTGTTTAGTAATAATGTTTATATTACTTTCCATCCAACCTCTTTGCATTAAATACGCATCATCTAGTATCATAAGTCTATTTTTTAAATGCTTTGATACTCCTGATGGTTGAAATGCAAATGATAAATCAAATGTTTCATCTGGGCGTATAGCATCTCTAGGTAATTTATTAAATGGTGTACTGGTAGCTATATCTTCTACCATTTCATCTAACTCTTTAGCACTTACAGATATGCCTTTATTATTTAATGCTATTCTTAAATCTCTTTTAAAATCATCTATTTTATTTCTAATTAAATCTCTTTTCCAATATCTAGGTAAATAATCTTCTCTAAGTGGTCCTGTAGCATTTATGTTATTTAATCTAGCTTCTTCATCAGCAAGTCTACTTTCTATTTGTGCTAAGGTATATGTTTGACCTCTTTGCTCTGTAGTTTTTTTACCATCTTTTTTCATTTTATCTCTTGTTCTTTTTAATCCAGCTATAATTACTCTAGAATAAATACTAAATAATTCTTCTGCGTCTGCTTCTCTACCTATTCTAGTAAAAAAGTTTTCTCTTAAATAACTTGCAGCTTTATTTACTTCTGGTATAGGATCTTTAGCATCTTTATTTACAAGTCTAAAAGATACTCTTCTTTGAAACTCTCTTTCAGAAATGCTTTTAATACCTTTAAAACGCATCTCTATCTTTTTGAATTTAGAATCCTGACCTAAATTATTTTCTTGATACAATCTTTTTAGATAATCTTTATAAGCTGTTTTAGTATTTCTTCTTGCTTCTTCTACATAAATATATTTTCTAGCTATATTTGATTCTATAGACTGTGTAGTAAATCCTGTATTTAATACATTTTTATTTTGTAATAATTTTGTATCTAACATATCAGTTATCATTTCTCTGACTTGTAAAATAGGTGAGTTTAATAATCTAAATACTGGTGTTATTCCTGTATTTTCTAAACCAGTAAGTGTATTAGCTATTGCTTCATCATATAAATCATCATTATAAGATCTAGCACCACCAGTATTAGTAGCATCTGCACCAACACCTTTTGGTCCTGTTCTATTATTGGGATCTAATATTCTACTATCTAATAACTCACCATTATTTAATTTTGTTCTAGCAACTACTTCTTCTCTACCATCAATTAATAATTGTTGTTTGTTATATTTATTAATAGCTTCTCCACCTTCAAAACTTCTTAATCTACCTATAGTATTTAATAATCCTGTAACTATTGCAGTTCCAAGAGGAACAAAATAAGCAAGTTCTTTTTCTCTATTTGCATTTATAGTTTGTTTATATAATTCTTCAGCAGCAGCTATTGCAGTTATTTTCTTTAAATTATATGCACCACTTGCTGTTCTAAAGGCTTTCATACTAAATGCAGCATATGTTACTGGATCTAATATACCTCCTGTTAATCTACCAATAAAATATGCACCAGGATTAGTACCAATTAATGAAGCATTATCTTTAAGTTCTTCTATTAAATATTTACTTTCAAGTTTACTACCAGAGTTTCTAAAATAATCTATATTGTCTATGTATGGTTTTAATTGTTCATCATATAAAAAATTATACTTTGGATCTTTTTTAAACTTTTGTGTTTTTTCTTGCTTAGAAGCAAATGTTAATGCAACAGCATTTTCATCTATAAATCCTTGTTTAAATTGTTCTGATTTTGGATTTCTAAAAAATCTATCAATAGAACTATCTGGTACATCTAATGCTTGTGGTATTATTCTTTTTTGAAAACCTTTTAATACTACATTACTCATTTTGGAAATTTATCTATATCTATTTTATTTTTATCTAAATATTCCATTAAATCTTCTTTATTAGTTATGGCATAAGTTCCAGGATATAAAATTGTATAAAGGAAATTTTCTGCTTTTGTAACATCCATACCTCTATCCCTAAAAAAGTTTAATATTGTACTATCATTTAAATACTCTTTAACTGCATCTGAAACTAAACCCTTTTTACTAAAAATTTTCCCATCATTTGTTGTTAGTACATCATCTACTGTAAAAAATTGAGGATCATCTACATCCATAGATAATTCATAACTATTAGAAAAAAACCCATCACCACCATTAGGATTTAAATGATAACTATAACCTTCACCTTCTTTAATAAAATAAAATACATTTTTATCCATTAACTCCATTACTCTTTCCATATTTAATTCTTTCTCAACTTGTTTATCAGTTAAAAAATTATCAAAGTATAATCCTGGATATACATCCTTCATTTTATCTATACCATATTTATTTTCCATACTTTCAATATGTGTTTTTATATGTGCAGCTATATATAAATCTTTTTCTTCTTGTCTTTGATATGGTATTTGTTCTTCAATAGGGTTCTGTACTAATGCTCCACCTTCATTCATAGATTCATATTTACTAATACCAAAACCTGCCCTATTTAAATTGTAAGCAGCAGTATTAATAGCTTTTTCTCTTACTTTTTCTACTTGTTGTAAAAACAATGGTGTATTAGTTTCTGCTATACTAAAATCAACACCATTTTTTCTAAGTGCTTGTACATATTCTTGATTGAATTGTTCTAAAATAAATGGATCAATAGATAGATAAGCATCTGCTTCTTCTCCATAACCACTTCGTAAAGACATACCAATAATTATTTTTTTCCATTGTGGAATGTTACCAAATAATTCTGTAAACTGGCTAGTTTTTACAAACTGTTCACCATCATCTAGTTCACCAAAACTTAAAAATGGTACTTTATTTAATATATATTTTTTTAAGGCAGTAACACCAAATTGTGATTTTATATCTGCAACTATATTACTTTCTACATTTTGTTCAGTAATATTAAAATTATTATCAGCTAATATATTAGAGATAGTTTCTAAATCATATGGAGATTTAATAAAGTCTTTATATTCATTTTGTAATTGTCTTAAATCTTCTATGTCAGTAATGTTTACACCTTCATAATTTTGCCCTCTTGTTACATTTAAAAAAGAAAAAAATGTTGGTGTTTCTGCACCAGTAACTGTAGGAAAAAATAAATCATTACTATTATTATTTATGTAGTTAAATGCAAATAGTGCTTCATTCACTCTTCCTACATCATCATCAGATAAATTACTTTTTGCCATAATACGATCAACTTGTGCAAAATAATTATCAAGTCCTGGAGGAAAATATCCTTGTTGCATTAATACAGCTGCTGCATTGTAGTTATCCATAGCTATTTTATAACTTTCATTTACACCTCCAGGTGATCCTGGCATTGGTTCATCTTGAATTAATTTTATATCACTAATCATTTGATCGGCAGTATAATTACCCATACCACCCATAGAAGAATATACATATCTTGATATTTCATCTTCTGACATATCTAAGCCTAAACCAGTATTTATTTCTGTTGTTAAATCACCTATGTTTGGTAATACACCTTGATTAGCTTCTTTTTTTGATTGTATAATTTTATGTGTTTGTGATGCTACTATTGCATCATCTAATGTTGCCATAAATAATGCTTGGTTTTCAAATAAACTAATACCATTAGGTGTACTTTGTAAATTTTCTAAAATACTACTTGGGGTAGATATTACTGATAAATATGAATTTTGTTTGTACTCATTAATAAAACTCTTTGAAAATTGTTGCTGTTGAAATAATTGTGCATTTTCAGCTTTTTGTATTTTATCAGATTGTACTGATAATAAATTATTTTTTGTTGTGTTTAAATCAGTTACAATTTCACTAACTGTTGTATCATCCATATCTAGCTTTCTTGCAGAAGGATCTTCTAAATACTTTTGTATATAATTATCTATTTCTATATCTAATGTATCTAAATCAGCTGCAAGTTGTATTGTATCTCCTGATTCAAAATCTACACCTGATATCATCATTTCAATAATACTTCTTGCTCTTAAACTCTCATACAAAACATTATTAGCAAAAGCTCTATCTTCAATCATACCTGGTGTCATTTCTAAAGGTTTAAGTTGATTTAAAATTTTATCATTAGCATTTAGATTTGCTAAGTTAGGCAAAACTTTTGTTGTATATAGTAAATCAATATCATTTTGTATTTTTTCAAAGTTACCTTTATTATTTTTTATTATGGTTTGTATTTCACTATAAGTAGTATTATAATTTGTTTGTGCTAGAACTGCACCTGAAGTAATTAAATTTTGATATTTTAAATCATTAGCATAGTCTTTTACATTATTAACAGCATCAACAAAGTTTAAGTCTAATTTATTTTCTATGTAATTTTGGAATCTTTGTGGTGCTTCTCTTAGAGTAGTATCACGATATGTTATAAATTTTTCTCTTAATTTTACTAAATCAGGATTTGGACTATTAAGTTCTTCACGCATAGCCTCCTCTATGAATAAAGCACTATTTGTATCAAAGTTGTTTTGCCATTCTTTATCCATGACATCAACCTGAAACTGATTAATCTTATCAACTGTTTGTGATAAGTTTGCTACACTTGTACCTATAGTATTTTGTGCTGTTCTTACAACGCCAAAGCTACCTTCAACGCCTGTTCTTCTAACACCTTTACTAAGACTTGCTCCTCTTTCTAAAACCATTATGTATCCATACCTCCTATACTTTTACCAGCTAGAAGATCTGTACCGAATCTAGCTCTTGATTCACCTGGTGACATACCTGGTTTAATTGTATTTGAATCTCTATAATAATTAGCATATGTCCATCCAGTTAGAGCAGAACTACCAGCATCAAATATAGCACCAAAGGTTGCTGATTGCATATCTATCTTTGAGTTTACTATTTGTTGGTCAAACTTAGATAATGCTATTCTAGTATTTAATTTTTGTGATCTGATATCAGATATAGCAGCATTTCTTACATCATTTTGTATAGCCAAAAATGTTCTACTATCATCCAATATACCAGCAGCACCAGCTATAACTTTATTATTTCCAAGTGTAATATCCATTTGTTGCCTTCTAACTGTTTCTTCTTGTAAACCTCTTAGCTCTGTAAGTTTTTTTTCCTCTTCATATCTAGCTATATCACTTTTTAATGCCTGTCTTGCAGTATAACCTTGATATAAAGATGCACCAGCTGATACACCAGCTGTAATTAAAAACATAGTTGCTGGAGTTATACTACCCATTAAAATACTACCTCTACTGCCATACCTAAAATTTTTAGTGGTAATGGTTCTGTTTGTGTTATTTTTACTGTAGGTTCTCTATCATATCCTAAAAAGAAAAATTCTTTTTTACCAGATACTGCACTAACAGATTGAGCTACATTAAAATCTACTTGTCTAATAATTAAATTTTTTGCAGTTTTATCTGATGCTTGTAAAGCAACATTAAGTGCATTTGATACATCTACAACTGCTCTAGATATTCTTTTTATTTCTCCTGTCAATGGACCATTAGCTACTTCTTTATCTATAGGCATAGTTTCTAGTGTAGGTGTATAATCAAAACCAATATTAACACCAGCAGCGTGAGCTTCATTAAATGTTATTGTATCTGATCCTGATGTGGTAAATGTACCTAATGCCATAGTACCATCAACAGCATATACTGATGTGGATGTCAAGTGTGCTGGTGAGTTATGTAATCTTCCCTGAACTATAGTAATAACAGCATTATCTGATGGTGTTGCAGCAAGATTTTGATTTAAAACTAGCGTAAATCCAGACGCTGTAGCATTTACTGTTTGAATAGTGTATTGTGTACTGTTACCAGCTATTTGGATTATATCATTAGGATTAGGTGCTGATGTGTAACCATCAACATTTAAAGTTGATCCTGACTGACTACCACCATTTACTTTAGGCGCACCTTGTTGATTTAATGTAGTAACAGCAGAACAATCAAGTGTAAGACTATCATCATCTGCAAATTTTTCTAATGTATATACAGTTCCACCTTCTAATTGTCTTTCTACAACACAAAATAAGTTTTCATTTAAAGCTGTAATACTTTTGAAGTTATCACCTGATCTAGTAGACCATAGTGTCCATCCAGCTATCTTCTCAGATCTAATACTATGAAATAAAGCAAGTGTACCATCTGTATTTGTAAAAAATGCAAACTGTTCTGGTCTAGTTGTTGTACCAGTAATCATAGTCATATCTACTGGATTATTTATTACTTGTGATGCAAGTATAGATATTGATGTAGAAGCATATGCTGTTTCAACATCTGAATATAAATATTCTCTAACTGTCTTACCATTTTTCTGTGCATACAATGTAGCACCATCAAAAATAACTGGTTTTGCTCTATTACATCCATATGGTGTTTGTCTTGTAAAAACTATATTTGATGGAGTAACAGCTGAAGTATCTGTAGATGTTGGTACAAAAAACTCACCACCATCAGTAAATAACTGTAAGTTTCTAGAACTTACTAAGTGTCTAATCTCATTTATTCTATCTCCTGTTACAGTTACATCTAGTGCATCATCAGGTTGTCCTGTACCTATTTCAAAATTAAAGTATTCACCTACCTTTGATGCTATAACAGAAGCTGGTTTATCTCTAACACCAGCAAAATATAATCTATTATCATGGAATGTAACAGCTTGTGGAAAACCTCTTACAGAAGATATAAGTTGTTCTTCCCATAGAAAATGGGGTCCTACTGTATCTACTTCTTCTAAAACTGTAACTGTTACTACAGTAGCACTTGTATATCCTGTTACTTTTACTTGTTTATTATTTACTAATAAATACTGCCCTACATATGCACTTGTAAAAGCAGAAGCACTAGCAGTCAATGTTCTACCAGTACCAGTAGTTTTATCAGATAGTGTTACAGATATTGTTGAATCTGCATATTTAAAAAATGGTTGTGTTGTTTTGTTTGCTCCACCAACAGATACACTTTCATCTTCTTCAAACTCAAATAAAGATACACTAAATGTAGACGCTGATGTTCTAATTATTTTTACTATTGGATTATTTCTATGAACTATAAATACTGTATCACCAAACTGTGCATAGTTTAGTTCAAATAACTGTGCTGTAGTCCAGTTACAATTACTTGTAATATTTGATTGTACACTTGCACCATCACTATCAAAGACATCTAATCTATTATTAGATAATGCAAATATAGCCATTTCATCATTAGAAAATATAAATGGAATAATTCTTGATGATCCAGGTAATGTTGCTTTAAACTGTGTGCCAGGTCTACGCATAACACCACCCTCATCAAGTAGATACCAATTTCTTAATGTTTTTGCTCCACTAAAATATGCTGAAGCATCTGTTCTTGTAACTAATAAAGGATTAAGTTCACCACTTGAAAAGTTGGTATATACAGTTCTGAGAACATTAGCCATTAATATCCTCCAGTAGTTAATCTATCCTGTATAAACCTTTTTGTGTTTAGAACACTATTTGTAACTTCTTGACTATCAATGTTCTTTGCTATTCTCATTTGGTTTTCACCAAGTGTTTCAAACTGTTGTATCATAGCAGCATCTCTTGCTACAGATCCAGCAAAGATGGATGCAAGTTTATATTGTAATGCTAATTTAAAATATTCAGGAAACTCTGCTTCTACTTGTCTAAATATATAATCAGCTATAAGTGTATTACTAGATCCATAAGTATTTACAAATATCTTATCTCCATATCTAGCATACTTAATTGGATTATCATTTACAGTAACTGTATTTAAAACTAATAGTTCAGGACTTGCTGGTAGCTGATAAGCATATTCATATCTTCCAGTTGGTGCATCAGCTAATAAAGAAAGTTGTTTTTGTTCTGTGGCAAACTTCCATCTGTGTCTTGATAAACAAGACTTCAGTATGTTTTCATACATATTAGAAGCTACTAAGGCTTCTGTAGAACCATCATCAAAAGATGATATCGGAGAAGCTCCGATCATTATGATAGCTCTTGCACATATATCTACTTTAGTATCTGCCATGAAAAGATAGGGGGGTATAAAACCCCCCATTCACATTATGATAATAAGGCAGTTCTTACTTGTGTAGCACTAGCTGTAGTTACAATTAAAATATCTACAACTGCGTTTGAGCCACCACTATTAACAATGATTACATCACCAGCATTAAGGTCGCCAGTAGATGCTAAAAAGTATTCATTGTCATCAATAGTACCAATAGCATCACCATCAGTATAATACCAAAGTGAATTAGAATCTCCCATTTGGGATATCTTTTTCACAGGATTAGTTGTTTCGTATGCCATGATTATGCCTCCCTACATTTCTGGATTCTTACACCATCACCATCAATAAGTACTGCACCCATTGACATATATGATGTTGTTAGGTGTGCTACCTTTTCAGGTATGTAGTTTACTTCTGTTCTCACATCAGAACCTACACCTAATCCTAGAGATGATTTATGGAAAGCAAGTGTGAATCTATCGTTTGATCCATCTTTGTGTAAGCCACTAAATGCCATCCACATGAAAGTAATCCATCTTTTAGCAGTTAATGTGCCGCCAAATGGTAAGTCTGCTTCACCAACATATTCAGCTCTTGAGAACTGATCTATGTCTAGAAGGTCTGACCATTGTTTTCCACCAACAATCCAATACCTTTGTCCATCATCTGGAACATCATTTTCTTGGAAGATCTCAAACACATTCTGTGCTTTGTCTAAGTTCATACCAGTTGTTGATCCAGCTGAGTTATGTGCTAATGCAGTTGCGTTAGCGTCAAATGTATCAGTGATGATAGAATCGGTTTTTCTACCAAGAGCATATGCTGCATTTTGTGCAACAATGTTTCTCTCATCAATGTTTACTTTTAGTTCGTCTAAACGATCCACATAATCAGCAGCGTAGAAGTCAGATAGTGTTGCAGTCACATTAGAGTGTACAGAGTTCATAGCGACAACCTCAGCGTGTCTTGCTTTAGTTGAAGCAGAACCTTTTGCTACTTTTTGAAACTGAACAGTACTTCCTTTTACATTACTGACATTACGGACCATATTCTTGAGCTTACTGCCCATTCTTTGATAAGCCATATGCACTTCTGCTTCGAACTGCTTTATAAAGGCTTGATCTATAGTCGCTGTCATTGTTTTTCCTTTCGTATTGTTCTAAATCCAAGTTGTCGTTATAAACTTTGTTATGTTGTCCAAACTGGGCATCTTCCAGTCTATTTCGGCTTGTTATGTGAGATATATTATATTTTTGTCATCTTTACAAGACCAGAAGCAATAAAAACATTGACATCTCCAAAAGTATATGAGCCATCAGATTCCTCTATATATGATGCAAATGTCTTAACATAGCTTTTATCTTTAGAATATAGATATGCTTCTGTAGTAATAACAGCTGGTTTTACCGAATCCATGTCATTCTTTGACATCCATTCACTATGACCAGTAGGATCTTCCCATTTAAATATGTACTTTTTAAAGGGAAAATCTTTCTTTTTAGCCATACTTTTTTTCGTATAGCTTAGTTACTTTGTTATAATATGCTTCATCTCTTTTTGCTGGATCGTAATATCTAGGATCATTCATCATAGATCTAAGATCTGTTTCATCAAGTTCAGCATCAACTACTGTGTTTGAATTAGGTAATGGTTGTGTTTTTGTTAGATTCATTATTTCTTCTAATGCTTTTACACCTTCAGCTGTACTAGCCATCTTTGCTGCAACTTCATATGATTCAGGTGTTAAATATTTTTTGGACCATAAATCAGCAGCTTCTACACGACTATTAGCATTATCACCTAACTTTGCCATTTCTTCTTGTGTATCAGGTAAACCAGCTATTTCATTATTAACAAAAGCATTTACACCTCTGTTAAACATTTCTTGTGATAAATTATTTTCTCTACAAATAGCTGACCATTCTTTTAATAGTTCCTGATCTTTATTAACTTCTATATTAATATGCTCTGGCACTTCAGGTACAACTATCTTGTATTCCTCAGGTACAACACTTTTTCTTTCTTGTTCTATATCTGTTCTAATCTGTTTAGATAGTTCATCTGTTCTCATACCTAGTTTTTTTTCTAAAGCATTATAAGAAGCTCCAAGTTCTTCAACTTTGATTTCGTTTCTATCTGTATCCCAAAACTTTTCTGATATGTATTCTGGTCTAGTAGGTGCTTCTTTTGGTGCTTCTGTTGCTGTAACAGCTTCTGTAGTTTGTGTGTTTTCTTCTTCCATTAGTTCTCCTTATGTGCTTCTATTCTTTTTTTGATAATAAAATATAAATATCTCATTCCCTCTAAATGCCTTAACTGGTCATTTGTAACATCTCTACCAGCTACAGCATCTACTGTAATAGATTTTAAGTAATTTAAAACCTTTTTTCCTAACTCTGTTTTAAAAAGTGCAGCAATATCACCATTTAATTCTATTTCTGCTTTTTTAGATCTTTGGAATCCATCTATACTATAGTGGTATCCCTCAGGTTTGTTGCGTATCTGCTCCCACGCCAATTTGTCCTCCTTGTGCTTGTTGTAATTGTTGTAGTTGTTGTACTACTTGTTGTTGTTCAGCAGTATCACGAATTAACTTTTCTGGTAAATTCATTTTGTCTGCTAAATATCTAGCTACTTCATCTTGTTTTACTATTAAATTTAAAACTTGTGGTCCAAATGTTTGACCTATAGTAGCATTGAATCTGTTTATATCTGCTATGTCTTGTTCAAACTGCGCCCTAGATAGGGGTGATTCAGGTATAATTTTTATTTCTTTGTTATCCAAACTAGGAATTGTAATCTTTCCCTGTTTTTTAAGAATGTATATTATTCTTTTAACTAAAGGTTGTATAAACTCTGATTGCAATCTACCAAATGAAGAACCAATCTGTCTTGATAAGTCTGCCATTCTTTCTGCTACTTCTGTAGCTGACATAGGTGTTCCTTTTGTTGGACCAAGTGTATCCATATATAGTGCTTTTCTAATATTGTTTCTCATATCTTCTAACACTAATTGTGCTACATCAAATCTACCAGCAGCATTAATAGGTTGTAATCCTCGTGATCCTGGAGCAACAGGAATAATAGTTCCAGGCACTAATGCAATATTATCTGTATTAATTACACCATCATCTTCTAGTTGATAAATACCAGATATATTCATCTGTGCATTTTCTAATATTAGTTCTACTGTAAGATTTGTAGTTTTGATTGCTGCCATAGCATTAAATACTGGACCTCTACCATAAACTTCACCACTTGCTTTGTTCCATCTAAATGTAATAAATGGATTTGATCCAGCACCTTCAAACTGTTCACTAATAATTATTGCTTCATATTCTTTTATACAAACAACATAATCATAAACTTCTTTATTAGGATCTGAGTAGTTTCTCATTGTACCTTCTATAGCTGTTACTTTTTGATCTGGGTTATTACCCATAATAGCTAAAAGGTTTTCATCAAGATCTGCATTAGGATACAAAACTTTCAAATCATTTATGTGAATAAATCTTTTTCTATAAATGCAATCTATTTTATTATCAGGACCACTATTCAAAGTTATATGTGGTAATGGTATAGAATTAAATACTATGGGATTAGATGCTGTACCTTCATTTACAAGTAAACATCCTGTACCAATAGCACAGTCCATAAAAGATTCATGCACTTCCTGATTAAAATTAGAATTGTGTAATACTTCAAATATATAGTTTGTTATATCATCTAATTCTTTATCTATTTGTGGTGATAAATCTAAAGGTATTTCAACACCTGATTTTAAGTGCATCCATCTACCAAATGTAGGAATCATAGCTGCTTGTAATCTACTAGCAAACTCTTGTATACCTACTACTGCTGTTTCATCAAATATTCTATCTGTTCTTTTTTGACCTGGTGATTCTTCATAAAATGATTCTCTGCCAGGCATAGTATATTCATATGCTTCTTCAAACTTTGTTTTCCACACAGATTTTAAACCTTCTGCTAAACTATATTTTTTTAAAAATAATTTAGCGTTCATCTCTGACATATTCGCAGATGTACGATAACTATTATATTCCATTAACCTGATCCACCAAAGGTTTGTGATATAGTTGAAAACAATGATCTTACATTACCAGCAAGATCTCCTGTTCTACTTGCTGCTGCTCTTCTTTTTCTTTCTGCTTCTCTTTCTGCTTCTGTCATTGTATTAAATTCATTTGCTTCTGGAGGTGTCATACCTTGTGTTTTGTTTTTGTCTGGTACTGGACTATCTGAAAAATCATAAAAACCTCTAGTTGATGTACTGTTTATATAACTAGAGTAAGGTGTTTGTGATGTGGATAGTAATATACTTGGTATTAATGGAACACCAGCTAGTGCTGTAACTCCAGCTAATCCCATTTGAAATTTCTGTTGTGATTCAAACATTTGTTTTGATAATGGTATTCTATATCTATTAGCTTCTCTATATGCACCTCTAGTAGTATCTGTAAATGTTAATCCTTTATCTGTTTGTACACCAGCAGTAAAAGATCCTGTTTCTTTATTTATTGTACCTAAACCTTGTGATGCTAAATATTCATTTCTAGCTTTTTGGTATTCACTTCCATACATTTGACCAGCAACATTTTCACCTTGTGTAGCAAATATTGCATTTCCTGTTTGTGTAATACCTAATTTTTCTCTAGCAAATTCATCTGCTTTTTTACCAGCTCTTTTTATCTTTGCATTTTGATTTATAATATTTGGTGTACCACCAGTAGAGGCAGCCATACTAAAATTAGGATCTTTACTAGATGATGCTGATGTACTAGCTCCCATTATTTATTATCCTGTTTACCAACTGCATATTCTGCTACTCTTTCCATATTAGAAACTAATCCTTGATTAGTATAAATTATAGGAAAACCTTTTTTTACTACACTTTTTACACCAAAGTCTGTTTTTAATATTGAATTAATTTCTTTCATTTTCTTTTTTTCTTCATCAGAAAGTAATTCTTTATTAATTATACTTTGATCTAACATATTAAACATCATTGTAACTTGTCTTACAACCATAGCTTTACCTTCAGGACTTAAATCTTTATCTGTAGTTATAGTAAAATTTCCTCTAGATATGGTGTTTTTACCTTTTTCAAACTTTTTATTTTTTACCCTTTTACCACTAGGTAACATAGTTGCATCCACTCTCATTTAAGTTTGTTCTCCATCTGTGTAAAAACCTTGTCCACTTGCTCTACTAAATAAACTTCTTTGACCAATAATACCTTTTGCAAATCTTTCTTTAAATCTTTTATCTTTTGCTTCTAGCTCTTCTTTTTGTCTTTCAGCTTCTTCTCTTTCTTCTTTAAGCCTCTTTTCTAGCTCTGGATCTGGTTTGTATTTTGGTGTTCTAAAAATGCCCATTTAGTGCTTCCATTCTTTATTAAGTATTTATATAACTGAAAAGGCGTAATAATCAATCTATTTATTCCAATCAACCTCATAACTATTGTGACACAACTATGTTCTCGTAACCATGCTGCTTGGAATAATCTCCATTTATGTTTAAATCTTTTAGTTTTTAGAAAAGTACCATTGTTTGATAGTATATATCCAAATACTCTATCTACTTCATCACCTTGTAAAATAGATACATCTAGTCTTTTGTGTATATGTTCTAAAACAACCCATACACCTTTTTGGGTATCATAATAACAAGCTCCACAATGAGCCATGCCCTTTTTTCTAAATATGTGATACCACTCTTCATTAGGTGGATCATAAAAGAATACTAACCATTCTTTCGAAAAATATCCCATTTACCTCGTTTATTTATACTATTTCTATTAAATATATCCCAAGAACTGTAAACATTTGTAACAGCTGGTTTTTGTGATCCTACTGTCAAAGATCTACCTTCTCCAGCACCTAGCATCAAATATTGTAGTGCATCATGGACATGGGAGTATTTGTTCTTGTTTGGTCTATCTTCATACCTTTCACCTGATGCTTGTATTCTTCTATAGTGATATCCACCAAGAAAGCCTTTTCTTAGTTGTTTACAGGATGGCGATAGTAAGAAACCAGACTTACCATCAACCATCCTATTTAATGCAGCTTCTACTGATTCTATTCGTAGAGATACATCAT
>VTLG01002439.1_pt1 | contig 31251 bp, 33 predicted proteins | sample 4694571 | NCBI WGS metagenome assembly VTLG01 (sample SAMN12604809, study PRJNA352737) | marine metagenome | biome: ENVO:00000447; feature: ENVO:00000209|ENVO:00000569|ENVO:01000036; material: ENVO:00002151; isolation source: viral sequences binned using virsorter ...
CGTCGGAACCTGAAGTTCCCGAAGTCTTACTGTTACCCGATGTGCCATCAGAGCCTGAAGTACCTGAACTTGATCCACTTTCGCCTGCCATACCATCAGAACCTGAAGTTCCTGAAGTCTTGCTACTACCTGCTGTACCGTCGGAACCTGAAGTACCCGAACTTGCTCCACTGATAGTACCTGCCGTTCCATCAGTACCTGAGGTACCTGAACTTGATCCACTTTCGCCTGCCGTACCATCAGAACCTGAAGTTCCTGAAGACTTACTGTTACCCGCTGTACCATCGGAACCTGAAGTACCTGAACTAGACCCACTAGTTCCTGCTGAACCTGAAGTACCAGAAGTACCGGAGGTACCTGAGGCTCCGTCTAAATTTGGAGCACTAATTACTATTCCTTTAGAGCCAGCGGCTGTTGTTGCTGCTAAAGTGATACCAGTTCCAGCTTTTATGTCTATTTCGTCTACAGCATGAGCTACTATATCTACAGAGCTAGTATCACCGGGATCTTCGAAAATATGCCAAGTCTTAAAGGTGCTCTCCATAGCAACCTTAACGACCCCAGAACTTGGGTTAGATAAAGCAAAACCTGAGTTTACATCAAATTGTATAGTGTTTACGTTGGATACAGAAACGTTACTAGAAGGATCATTAACTTCGTTAACAGCTAGACTTCCTCCACCCCCGCCTCCGCCGCCGCCGCTTATTTGCTGCCAAGCTCCATTTTCTTTTATGTATACGTTGTAAGGTGAATCTGTGCAATAATAGTTTGCGCCATCAGAAACGGTAGAAAGAACACTGTTTTTATCAGCGTCCAAACCGACAAGCTTGTCTCCAACGTACCTTTTAACCGACATATACTATGTAAATTACACATTATTGGCTATAATCTTCGTAAGATTTTTCTTCTAATAAGTTGGAGCCGGTGTGTAAGTTTATTTCTTTCTTTATTTCTGCTCTTTTATCATTGGTTTGATAAACTTGTCGAGCTAATTTAACAAAAGTAGCATCAAATTCTTGCTTCTTTTCCTTTAGTCTTATTTCGTCCTCTATCTCCCATAAAGTCTCGTTTATCTCTTTTAGCTGGTCATAAAAGCCATACCTTCTAAAAACATGTTCATGCCATGGCGGCTCGCCGATAGTCCGCTTTAAAATAGCATGTTCTTTTTTTATATTAACTAATTTAGCTTCGTCTTCTATATTATCTAATTTTATTTCTAATATAGATAATTTATCCAATACTTCTCCATCTGATACTTCTACTTTCATATTTTTTTTGCGTAAAATAAAACCTGATTAAAATAATCATGAGCTTTTGCGTTTTGTTTGTCTGGTAGGATTTTGTTATTAACTATTAAGTCTGTTATGTCTACTTCATTGGAAGCGTCTCTAACTTGCGCCTCGAACCCATTCATTTTAAATTTTTCTACAAAATCGAAACTATAATCAAAATCCTTAAAGAAAGCATCTCTAAGATGTATTTCCATAACTACATTCCTAACTTTCTTGAAAAATAAATCTAGCTCCTTTTCGTTGTTTAATAAACACCACTCCCCTCCTTCACAGTCCAACTTAACAAAGTCAAACTCTTCGTCAGGGTATTGATTGAAAAAGTCACTTAGTTTTAGGCTCTCTATTTTAATCGATTCTCCTGTAAAAGTTTTCTCGCCTATATTAAGATTAGTAACACTTGGAGTCCATTCATTAATGATTTCAGGTTCATTTGGTAAAGCCACCGGTCTATCTGATAGAGCTTTATTTAAAAGTTTTATTTTATCTTTATGCTCTGAAGAATTTACCCATTTTTTTAATATGTTAAAATTTTTAGGCATAGGCTCTATCGAGTAGCACTTAGAAGCACCTTTCCACATAGCGTAAGCAGCTACAAAGCCAATATTTGCCCCAATGTCTAATACTATGTCTCCTTCTTTTATTCGTGAAACTTTTCCATAGTAGTCCTTCATGAATATTTCGTTCCACTGAATTGTTAAGCTTTCCTCATCTACGGCTTTATCGCCTAATTTAAAAATATTTTGAGTTAAGCCAGAAAAATCAATTAAGTTTCTATTCTTAAGATTGACAAAATTTGCAACGCTGTCTATTTTAGATTTTACGTCCTCAAAGCTTATAGATTTAGTACATTCATGTTGCCTTTCGGTGCCTTCATGATCCGGGCACCAATTCCAATTACCGGCGTCGAACTCTTCCTTATTCCAGCAAGAGTTGCATACATTTTTATTTATAACCCTGTAAGGTGTAAAAAACTCTGTTTGCTCATTGCTAAAACCACTTATCAAAACTACTTCTTTATTAAGAGCCCAAGCTAGCCAAGATAAGCCAGAGGGCAAGCCTATAAAAAACTCACAATTATACAATTGATTTACTCTTTCTTCTAAGGGTGAATCTCCAGTTTTGTCAATTACTCCCTTTGGCATATAATTATACTGACCTTCTATTCCAAATTGACTATTTCTGTCAATACAAACTACTTTATAGCCAAGTAAATTAAGATGCTCTACAGTTTTTTGCCAACCATCTTTGTTGTTCCAGTACTTAGCTTGAGCAGTTGATTGAGTAGCTATGCAGACGTATCTGTCTTTTATTTTCCTTTCTTTATTCTTGATATGTATCTTTGGTTTTATTTCTATATGCTCGTCTAGATCTAATAAGAAAGAAGCTGTTCTTTGTAGTTCTTTTTTTCTTACATCCATAGGAGGAGTGAGCTGATCGCCTTCATTGTTTATCCAACCTATATGTATAGTGTTCTGTATGTCGCTAACTACGGAACCCGGCTCGATAAAGTTTATCTCCGGGTAAACTTCTTTAAATAAAGAATTATGAAAAGTTGAGCAAAATACTTCGCAGTTGTTCTTTATCCTATATTCTTCTACGTAAGGTATCCATGCTACAGTATCGCCTAAAGCCGAACTCCTAAAATCAATTAAAACTCTTTTTAATTTTTTCTCTTTTTTGACTTCTTTATGTTCTTCAAAATTTCTTGCACTAACTTCTGCTATTTTGTTAAACACTTGCTCATGTGTAGGATGACATTCGTAAGTAGGTTTATTTTCCAAACACTCAGAAATTCGAGGCAACGAATTAAAGCTTCCGTGCTCACTTATACAATACTTAACATTTGAAGCGCAAAATATATCACAGCTCCCGCCAACAAAAGAAAATTTATAAGTTTGCCCACCGTGTCTGTAAGGAGCTCTCCATATTGGGTCTATTGATCCACCAATATATATAATCTCTGTTTCAGTACACCCGGATAAATGCAGTATTCCGGTGTCACAAGTAACACATATATTAGCTTTCTTTATTATCTCAAAGTCTTGATCCAGAGAAGTCCTATTGAGGAAGCTAACGCCATCAAACTCTAAATGATCTAAATTATAACAATCCTTAGAGTAATCATTGTTTTCTTTTGGGGTGTCAAACCCTATCAAAGCCACTTTGTAACCAGCTCTATTTATCTTTTTAATCAGCTCTTCATAATTTGATTGAGCCCATGTTCTACTGGGCCAAGTCTGAGATATATGTATTACTATGTAGCTTTCGTTGTTAATAAAATTTCTATCAGATTCTTTAAAATTTACAGGATCGGGATAATACTCGCAATGCATCTCGCTAGGTTTAAGATCAAAACCTAAGTTAGTACAGTGTAGTTTTCTAATATCAACAGAGCCGTACTTCATTTTGGTTCCGTTGCCGTATACGTAATCCCAATCTTTATCTACTTGAAAAGTCTCTAATATTTCGTATTCGTCTCTAAGTTTTTCGTCAAATTCATGAGCATGAATATGATATTCTACGTAAGGATTATTTTTAAAAATAAAAGGTTTATAGGAGCATACTATTATTTTTTTGCCATATGCTTCATACAATTTTCTTAACGTTGGAGTAGCGCATAGAGAATCTCCAAAAGACTCGCATCTAAGTTTAAGTATTACTCCTTTTGTATCTCCCTCTGGCTTAGAGATACCTATGGCTGCACCTGAATTTTTTTCCATTTATTAGTTTTAAGACCTAAAAAGAAAATTTTCAAATTTTAATAACCTTGGCCATATCTATGTTTTACAGCCTTGCAATTACCCAAGACTTCTCCGCTAGATAGAGGTCTATTATAGCATCCAACCATACCTAAGTTTATATTTAGCCCCGAATCCAAATTACCACCTATATAAAACTGTTGGTAGACACCGTTTACTGTCCCATTATGAAATCCTGAAGTATTGTCAGAGGGGAATGTTCCGGTTCCTTTAGCTACCCCATCTAGATAGCCTATCATTTTGCCATTTGATCCATCGTAAGTCATCGTGGCATGCCTAAAATCAGATCCGGAAATAGAAGGATCATTAACATCCGAAAGAACAACCTCTACACCTGTCCAAGGATGATTTAAAGTTTGATCTACTTTATTTGACGCAATAAAAGCGTTGATACCGCTAATCTCCCCTCCGTTGCCAGTCTTTGCTATTAAGCCATAAGAAAAACCACTTTTGTTTGCGTCTGTATTACCAAATATTACAGCCCCATCGTCAGGAGGAGAATTTTCTCCCGAAGACTTTATCTCAAAAAACGCTTCGATCGTAAAACTAGAGTCGTCGTCTTTTAAAACGCCCAAAGACCTTAATCCTGAAAAATTAGCTCCAGATACCGCAGCGTACTTATTTATTGCGTTATTTGGATTTCTGAATTTGTAATAACCACTTGCTTCGTCATAGAGGCCGGAATCTGCTAACTTCACATCAAGCCCACTTGGTCCTAAATCTTTCCAACTCTCAGTGTTATGACTATAGCTTCTCTGGCTATATCCATCTGCCCTAAATACTAATCCATCTGTATTTACTCTATATCTTCCGTAATTTACTTTGCTTGACATCTTTAATATCCTCCTGAACTACTAGATACACTAGTGGTTGCGTTAACTGCTGTGTTGCTAGTTATATCGAAATCTTCTGCTCCTTGTAAATAATTATGTAAAACTTGATCTGCATTTAAAGCTTTTTTGTAAATAGACATTTTATATATTTTTCCCTCTAAGTAATTTTTTCCTTCTTTATAATCATTAATAGGATAAGAGCCTATAGTAGCTTTTAAATCTGTTCCGTCATAAAAGTCAGTATTTTTTGATGAATATTTTTGGTAATCATTTGCGTCTTTAGGCGCTCCTTGAGACACGCTACCAGAGCTATCATCTATAAATACAATTGTATCAGAATCTTTACCACCAAAATATGAGTTAGAAACAGTAGTTAATAAAGACATAGAGTCAAATCTACCTAAAGCATTAATAGATCTATAAATCTTAAAACTTGTTGCGTCTGTGACATTAGACCAAGTTAGACTCACTGAAGAATTAGAATTTTTAATTAATACTTTTTTTAAGGCTGTAGACTTAGACTCGCCAGTCTCATTGAAGGACGAAATTTTGTAATTTACGGTCGACCCAGATTTAAATTTTCTAGAAGATGTATTTGAGGACTCGAAAGCTTTTGCTGTTAAGCTAGAAGGAGCCTTCAAGTCGTAAAGTCTTTCTGTCTCATATTCTTTTCCATCTACATATATTCTTATCTTATTAGTAGCGGAAGTCGAGTCAACCGCAACTGATATATTATGAATTGTATCCTCTCTTATTAATTCATTTTTAGTAAAAGCACTAGTTGATAAGGAATTAGCATTATAAAAATCACAGAATACTCTCTTGTTAAATATGTATATATGTTGTTTTTTAGATATATCTTGCTTTGATACAAACTTGGAGTTTTGCGTTATATCACTGTAGAACAAAGTAGAATACTCATTGTCAACAGAGCTTAAGTTGACCCAAAAATCATAAGTTTTCTTAGTTGAAGAGCCTAAGGATAAAGACGAAGAAGCTAAAGAGTCCCCTTGCTTTAAACCTAAGTCAACATAAGAACCAAAAATGCCTTGAGAGGAATAAACTGGAGAATTGTCTTCCTCAAAGCTAACGCTGCCTAAATTAAAAGAATTATTATTTCCGCTAAGGTCTTTTAAACCTGATCCAGAACTCCTAGAAGGATGAGCTACAGAGCTAGCACTTTGAGCTGGCCTACCAGCTATAAAATCAGTTTTGTGAGCAGAGCCTGAATAAACCTTTTTATTTTTTTCTAATTGCAGGTTCTTAAAAAGTATGTAGCCATGTTTCCCAGCTTTCCCTGCGTCCCCTGACTGATAAGGGTAATTTCCTTTTGGGTACATCTTAACATTATAATTAATATAAGATTGAATTGTCCCTGTGGATCCTGTATAGCCAGATGTTGAACTGGACGCAGCTATTGGCGTATCTTTAAGTAGGGTGGGTTTTATTAATAATAATATTGACTGCCAAGTACCTTTTTTACTATAGTCGTATAACCCCCAAACAGAAGGGTAATTTGTAGCGAAAACTTTTATTACCCCTGTTTGCTGTATCCCAGTTGTTATATGAGACTCAGATACGAATACATCAACAGACAAAGTGTATTCAGAGCCTATATTCAATGGTATGTTAGTCCATCCTTGACCTAAAGCTGGATTTGCGAAAATACTATCGCTATAGGAAACTTTATATACTACGTCGTCATCAGTTATGTCCCCGGGAGCAAGAGACTTAAACATTCCTTGTTGGTAAGGATCCTTATCTTTATATACCCTATAAAAATCGTAGCCCCCAAGCATATCAAAATCACCATCGACTTTTGCGGTCTCTATGAGGTTGGTAGAAGGCTCGCCAGCAAAGCTCTTTTTAGATAGCTCGTTAGTATACACAACTAAACCATCTGTCAATTTTCGCCTTGTTCCATTATAAGCAGCCATCTTAGGTTATTACATTGTCACTAGCTTTATACATTACAGAATTTACTATTATGTTCTCGTAGGGATCAGATTGACCACTATGAGGCATTCTTACGTAGTTAGTCATCACTTCATAATTGACCCCGCCTTCTGCATGGCCAGTAACTATATTATATAAAACAGACCCACTTTGTATATGACTTACATTTGTTTCACTTGTAACTTTATCTATATATAGGCCTTTATTAAAATGAGGAGTTTTTTGGTGATGAACGGTACCTGAGAGACTGGAATGTTGGTCTTTTTTTATTAAGTAATCAGAAGAAACATGAGCTCTTAAAGAAGTATCTAAATTACTTATTTTTGTATTAAGCTCTCCGCTAGTATCTCTAACATGACCAGTAACAAAACCACTTAAACCAGAACCAACTCCGCCAGTTATTAAAACACTTAACTTTTCTCCAGAGGTCGCTAGATTACCACTAATTGCATCAATATCATCTTCTGCCCCAGTTACAAATCCACTTAGATACCTTAAGTCTCCACTTACATGTTTTATGTCACCGCTGACTTGATTAATATCAGAATCCAGCTCGTTATATACGCTAGACGTATACCCACTTAAAAGTACCCCTGTCTGACCTAAATCAGATCTCAAGATCCCACTAACAGAATCTACATGGCCAGATATATGACCACTTATAGTTTGTACATCACCTGAAGATATAAAATGACCGGGATTACCCGTATAAGGATAAAACCCGGATATATTAGAAGCGCTCCCAGATAAACTAGAATTTTCTGATCTTAGAAAATAAGTTTTAAGACCTACTAAATCAATCTGACCTGTTCTAATAGAAGACATAAAGGCATGACAAATTTACCTTATCTTCCCTGCGCCAGTATAGACTTAACATCTTTAGAAACTTCTTTGGGTTTCTTAGCTGCTGTTTGTTTAGGTTTTTTAAAAGATAGTACGTGTTTCTTAAACTCTCTTAGTAGTCTATTAGTTAGAAGCTCTCTATTCTCTACTGGTAAGATGCCAAGTTTTATAGCGTGAGAGTGTAAGTCGCTCTTATTCATAGCCCTAATTTGGCTGGTATAATCTGATTCCTCTAAAGTTCCATACTTAGAGTTGCCTTCGTCTCCCCAAATCTGATCCAAAGTAGTCTTTTCAAACTCGGATTTTTCTTCCATAGCATGAGTCTGCATTATTTTCTTAGGGGACTTTTTCTTTGATTTATTGGATGTTTTTCTTTTCGCTGCCATAACTTATTCCTTTCTCCGTTATACATACTTTACACAAAACCCCCTAAAAAAAGAACAAAAAAGCCCCCTCCTGAGAGGGGGCTTAAATGTATAATGCCTAATCTATATTAGACAGTCAAGCCTACGATTGCACGAGAATCGATACAAACGCGACCTTCTTCCAAGGAACCGTAGAAACCAATTCTCTCATTACGTTGAGTGAACTGATCGTCTGGTTGCGTGGTAAATGTGTCACCAGTATCAGAATCCTGAGCAATAGCGCGAACAAATGCACCCTTGCTGTTATCAACACCAACGAGAATTTCGTCAGTAGAAGCAGCAAAAGCGTGAGCACCGCTCGTACCATTAGGACCGATATTACCAGAATCAAACTCATCGAAGAGAGTGTTATATTTCTGGCCAATTCCAAGCTCATTAAGCTCAACGATGTTAACACCGTAGATCTCCTGCATGCCTGCCTGATTGAATACATCAGTTCTGATGCTGTCTGGCAGAGCGATAGATGTGCTTGTATCTGATCCTGAACCTGTAGATCCAGCACGAGTATTCATTGGCTGATAAGCGAAAGCGCGAATCTGCTCTTTGATCTCTGGGCTGACGTAAAGGTCAGTAATGCCATTGCTGTAAGCTGCGTCAGGTGTACCACCAGCCCATGACTGATTGATTCTCTTGTTGAGAGTCATCAGCTTATTCAAGTCGGCCAATTGGAAAGTGCTTTCCGAAGCGGCAGAAATGACATGAGAACCAGCTTTAAGACCTGATATGCCTACGCTAGAAGCTGTAACGCTAGAAGTACTTGCGTTAGCCAAAGCGTAAAGAGCGACTGCCCAAGCATTGGTTTCCTGTTTAAGGAGAACCTCTTGTGACATACGCTCAACCAATTTGCTAACTACGTCGAGTCTAGCCTGTCTTGCATATTTCTTCGTGATAGAAACAGCGCTGTCCAAACGATACGTAGCAATTTTCAGCTCTTGAATCGCAGACACGTCTTGTGAGGTCGGAAGACCACCAGCAACGCTCTGGGACCAAGTGCTTACATAACCGTCATTGGTCTCGTTATAATACAAGTCCAACGGATAGCTAGCGCCTTCGTCTTGATTAAAAGGAGCATCTGTATAGATGGCCCCTGCTGTTGCAGCCTGCTGCAAAACTCTTTGGATTACCGGGCCTAAGAAGGCCGCGAAAGCTTCAGATGCTTCACGAGCAACAAGCTGGTTTTTAGAACCCATAGCTTTGATGAGTTCAACCTGTTCTGGAGTATTTTTTAACTTAAGTCTCATAATATTTTTCTCCTTCTTGTCTTAGAGGTCGATTTTGATAAGCTGAAACCCATCAGCATCAAGCGCGCCCAGCGCTACTCCCACTTGTGGAGCGTCGGTCTGAAGCCCTTTGTGTAACTGTCCACCTTGAGTTTTGTGAGCATAAACTGGATCACCAGCTGCGGGAGGATCCGCGCTCATTAAACCACTGTACAGTATGATACCCTTGGTCAAGACTGGAACTGCCTGACCACTTACCACAGCCTGCATCTCAGCGGCCTTACGAGGATTGTAGATGAGCTTTTCACCATTCTCGTCGACTTCTGCGACGTCGAAAAGGGTAATACCAATGGGCTCTTCTCCTGCCTTGTAAGGTTCAACTGCTGCAGTTGTGCCATAACGGAATGAAACCGTGTTACTATAAGAAGCACCGGGGTTACCGATACCTGTTTTTCCTACTGGGTCGTCTGAATTTTTCCAGCCATTTCCTTTAACAGAAACAAGTATTCCCTTGCTCATCTTAGCGCCATCGGCTTTAAGATCAGCATAAGAAGCTACTATATCTCCATCATCGTCTTGTAGCGTGAAAAGATTAACAACGTCAGTCTCAGCGTGCTGCCTGAAAGGTTTCAGGCTTTGTGTGTTATTAGCTGCCATAATTTATATCTCCTAATTAGAATTTAATATCGAACTGTTCGACGCTGAAAGCGTCCTTAAATTTGTCATAAGTAGACAATTCAGAAGCCTCTGTAGAAGCAGGAACTACTTCTGCGGTGGCCTCTCCTCTGTCAAGAGCATCCTCAACAATATTCTCGGAAGTTTCTTCGGAAGCGTTAGTAGTCTCTACGACTTCTTCAGCTTTCTCTTCTTCTTTCTTTGCCAAGACTTCTCTAGACTTGTCCCGTAGAAGAACTTTAACGTTAGAAGAAAAGGATTCCCATCCTTCTTCGTCAAGCTCTTTGATTTGTGAAGCTAGAACTTTGCGATCCTCGTCCTCAAGAACGTAAGATTCGTCCAGAGACGCCATTCTTTGATTGAATAGTTCTTCGGATTCTCTCTGCTCTTTTTCAGCCTTCAAAGAACTAAGTTCTTCTCTGACGGAATCAAGTTCAGCTTTGATGTTGTCGCTGTCTGTAGAAACAGACTCCAATTTCTCCTGTGCTTCGTTGAGTGCTTTTTCTGCTGCGTGTTTTTCGGCTGAAAACCTCTCAGAAGCTTCCTTGAGTTCCGATTCTATATAATCGGAAACAGCCGAGGCAGAAAGTTGCTTCAAAGACTCATCAGTGATATCTTTAATACTTTCTATTTTCATAGCTATATCCTCGTTTTGATTTATTACAATATTTTGTTGTTTTTGTGAAGTTTCTTCTACCTCAGCAAAATTTTCTTCTTCTGCTTTAACCGTGTCTTTTGTTGCTACGCCCTTAACATCGGCAGCTGGAGTTTCAGTAAGACCTATACCTAATGGCACTACGTTACCTATAACTTTTCTGTAAACGAACATACCATCTTTGGTTCTTCCTTCTCCTCCAAGAGCTTTTAGATCTTTTTCCATAGAGGTTACTTCTTCTTCGTTATCAACGATGAGCCCATTCTCTATGTTCTTATCACTTCCTTCTAAAAGCACTAAATTATATTCACTAAAGCCCAATTCCCAGCTAGCACTAATCTTCATATAGTCTTCGCTAGTTGGGTCACCCGAGCTTTCTATTAAGTTAGAAATTTGTTTGTTAACTATCTTCCATATAACTCCTCCTAGAGTCACATTGAAAGGACCATTCATTTCCTTTACTTGTTCTTCAGTTAAGGGCTTGTCGGAGCCGAACTCAGAAAATCCAGCTGTTAAAATAGTACCAATAACTCTATCTCTGTTATGCTCAATATTAATTGGTTTGTTTTTGAAGTCTTTATAGAATGCCATAGCTGTATCTGTATCAACTACATCGCCATTCTTATTAACTCTATTAGCAACGAATGCATTGAAGGCTACGGGAAGTAAATCAACGTTCTTCTCGGCATCTATTTCTGGTAAAAATTGAGCAACTTCAACAGCAGAGGCTAAAGCTAAATACTTATCTCTTTCTTCAGAGATTACAGGTTTTAGTTCTGAACTAAATATTGTTGTATATTTCATGATATTTTTTAATCTAAGCTATCTAGCCACCTTTGAGCATCTGCTCTCATTTCTTTATCGGTCTGTAGATATAAATCTTCTGTATCGCGGAAATTATAATTTTCTAAGCCATATTTTTTAATCTCTCGTTCCGCTTCTTTTATTTCTTCCATAGAAGGCTCGAAATGATCTCCATCATCTATATAACCTGCGCTAGAAGAATTTAAAAACATATTAACTTTTGCTAAAGCTAAAGAAGAATCAAATGTTTCGGTTAACGCATTGGTGAAAGTTGCTTTCAGAGTATCCAAAGTTATGTTTTTATCGTTCTTCAAATTGTGGTCTCTAACTTTGTTTTTTAGCGCCGCGACCATCTTAGAGGAAAACTCTATAGCATCGGAATCTTCATTAGTGAATTCGTTTTGACCACTACAATAAAATTCTACGTCTAGATGATTCATACAGCCTAATTTATTATACACCTATTTTTTTAAAATTTAAAAAAAAATAAAAGAAAACCCCCAAGTAAATTGGGGGTTTAAAATAAATAACAGAAATATACCTAATCATCAAAACGGCTTAGGATCAGTATCATCATCCTTAAGGTCATCTGAAATGTCTGGTAGCGCTTCTGTATGAAGAGCTCCATTGATGTTGGCGATAAATCCAGTTTGAGTATAAGAAAAGGTTACTGTGTAGCTTCTGCTGTATTTATTAATTGCTCCTGAGATTCCAGTAACTTGAGTACTGCCTAAGCTTAGGTCTCCTCTAGAAACAGTCATACTTGACAATCCGCTTCCTTGCTGAACACCTGAGTTGTAAGCAACATAAGCACTGTCAAGCAAAGCGTTAATGAACTTTTGAGCTGACCCGTGTCTTTCGTTACCTTCAAGAGCATGTCCTTGAGGATACTGAAGATCTCCAGTTGTTAGTGAGTAATTTTTTTCATCAGGGTCACCGATTTGGTTAAATCCGTTATTTGTAGATCCGGTTCTTTCCCCAGCGTCTGCTTCGTACCAAGGGGTACCTACTGGCAACGCAATGTCGTGTGTCGCTGCGTTACCTATTGGAAAAGCGATGCCCGTAATTTCGCTACCGTCAGTAATTGCGGCTAGCTGAGTGGGGTTTAGAGGTGTCGTTGACGACTTCGTCAAATATTTAATATTACCAGCAATCCTTGGGTTCGTCAAAGACGAAAGCTTGCTACCAGCGTTTGGGTTTGTATTTAATGCGAATACGTTATCTTGTGATGCCATAATAAATTTCTCCTGTTATTTATATTCTGAATTACATTAGTTTTTCCTGTTTTGGAAATTTTTTTTTACTCTACATCTCCTAGTTTCTTAAGCTCTGCTAGCTTCTCTTCTGGAGTTGATATCCCACCTATAATTGTGAAAACTGTTAAATTATTCTTATCTCCACTATATACACCTCTATGAACAACACTTCCAGATCTTAGTAGTCTAGTTAGTTGATCAAAAGCTTGATCTAAGTTAGATTGAGGTATATCGTCTAAGACTTCTTTGCCTCCTATAAGGATAGCTCCGGCCGCGTTTGCTGTTGAAATATCTATGCCGCCAGACATGCTGCCGCTTTGAGCAATACTTCTAACCGCTCTAGAAATATTTACTGGGTCCTTCCAGTCTGCTACAGGCGTGGCTCCGAAAATAGTAATACCAGAATCTAAAACACTTTTGTAGTCACTAGAATCAAAAGAAGAATAAGAACTATCTTTTGAAGCTGTCATATTAAATAGATGAAAAACACCTGCTGTACTCATATTAGCTGTCTGCCAAAAATTAGAAACAGAAACATTAGAATAAATCTTACTAGTTTTTTCGTTATCTATAATAACCAAAGGCGATACAGAGCCCTGCTCCACAAGCTCGCAAACTTCTTTTAGCGTCTCGTAAGCGTTAGCATTAACTCTCTTGCCCTCTGAATATTTTGGTAAAGCCAATATAACTCCAACTTTCTTAGAGTCCGAGTTAAGAGTCTCTTGTAGTTCTTGAGCTGTCTTAACTAATGGAACAACTGTTCCTGCTCCTGAACCACCTCCTGCTCCTGCGCAAACAAAAATTCTGTCTAGATCTTCACCAAAAGACCTTCTCATAAAATCTAAGACATCATCCTTCTTCTCCTCAAAACACTTTGCCGCAACAGACCTGTCTTTTCCTGCTCCACCTGAGCCTATGCATAACTTATTATCCACATGCACAGTATTCAAGTCTTGCTGAGCTGTATTCACTACACCAATTTTTCTATAACCAAGTTTATGAAAGCTCTCTGCTATTCTCGAACCGCCTTGGCCTGCTCCAATAAATGCAAATTTGAAAGCTCCCTCTACTTCATCTTTGACTTCTTTTTTCTCTTCGGGTTCTGGAGGTAGTGGTATATCTGGAACGATTAAATCTATATCTACTCCGCCCATATACTGATTAACGTCTTGTATGTTGTCTTTATTTTCGCTCATGATTAAATTTTACTTTCTAATAGTAAGCTAGCTAAATAATCATCTACTTGATGCTCACATGCTATAGCTTCAACTTCCTCTACTCTGTTATGATTTGTGTCGACAGGATTATCAATATAATCTTGTGCTTTTTCAATCCATTTGTCTGCTGGTTCATTAGCCATGATTACTTTACAGACCTCGTCAGAAATTGATCTAATCTTATTAGTTACTCTCTTATTCTCGTATTTTAGCTTTAAGCTTTCTTGTACTTGAGCCTCAAGTTTTTGAGCATTAGCTAAATTCTCTTTTATCTTTTCTACACTAAATTTGGCACTACCTGTTGTATTCTCTCCTATAGGTGAGACCTTCTTAGTTGTTTGAGGGGAAGTTTCTCCCTCTGGTCTGCCAGCGTCATTTCCGCCTCCTATAAGTGGATTATACAAACCTTCATCTTTTAGTTCTCTAAACTTCCTTTGAGAGTCTATTGAGTCACTTGGCTCTGGGAGCCTTCCAGATTCCATAGCTTGCATGCCTTCTTCTGGAGTTAGTACGCCATACTGAAGCAACTGAGCTACAACCCTATTCCAAGTAGTTTTATCTTTTAGTTCTATTTCTTCAAAATGAGGAGTCGGGAAGTTTTTGAAACCCACTGATTTACAAATCTTTTTAATTTCAGGAATTAAAAATTGATTAATAAAAGCATCTCTACCCTGCTTAAGTCTCTCTATAAATACCTGTACTTTAATACTAGTATTAGCAAACTTCTCTTCTCCTACTAAAATATTATTCAAACCCATTTGTATGTCTTGATTAACTACGCTATATTTTCTTGGGTCTAAAATTCCCGCAATGTCAGGTATCACAAACTTAGCTTGAGTTGTATAATCAGAAACAAGAACTTTGCCTACAGATTGATTCTCAAAAAGTTTCTGCATAGTCTCGATACTTCTTTGGTTTACGTTTAGGCTTCCGTCTTTCATTTCGGAACCCATCGTTATTAAAAGTATAGCTTGGTTTGTTGTTCTAGTGATAGCCATGTCCATCTTCTTCATTTCAGATTTCCAGTTTATATCTTCTAGTACAGGATAGCCCATTGGGACAGAGAAGGGTTCGTAATCTTGTTTCTTATAAAATACAGGAGTTACTTTTTCTTCGTCAAGCTTAAAAGTCAGCAAGCCTACGTTTCTACCTTTGAGAGCCTTTTTAGTTTCTGGGTCTAAAGCTTCGTAGACCTCTCTGTCTTCATCGGTTCTCGGGTTTTTTAATCTTTCTAATTCGTAGTCACTTAAGACTTTGTAGTACTGTCCAGTGAAGAAAGATATATTCCCTCCCATCTGAATATCAGCAGGATTCAAAATTATATACCTAGAAGGCAATGTGCTTTCTTCGGCTGCACTTAATAAAGAAGAAGTTCCATATGTCTGAGTTATTTTTTTTAAATCTTCTGGCTGAATCTTTGTATCGAACCTATGGATAAAAACATTTCCAGATCTATAATATTCCCTGAAGAACTTATCTAAAAAAGTTTGCATATCTATTTTTTTAAACAAAGCGCTAAGAAAATCTCTTGACTTTTTGCTGCCTCCTGTAAAATACAAACTAGTAGAAGAAAACTCTGTCATTAAGTCTATGACATTTCTAAATACAGCAAAATTATAATAAGCTTTTTGACAAAGTATGACGGCGTCTCTAACATTTAAAGAGCTCTTATTCTTAACTCCTTTAGTATACTTAAAAGGAACTAAACCATTATCGATATTTTCAAACCTATTAGTCCTTTCTATCTGCCCTCCTACATTCCTGCGCGACCTAGAGGACTGGTCAACAGTTGTATAAGGAGATGAAGCAAAGCTTGTCATCATAGGTTTTAGTTCTTCTTTTTTATTATCTTTCTTTGTCATTTTAAACTATCATTAAATGTCTACCGCCAGCAGCAGTATCTCCACTTACATAAAGAGTTCCTTCAGGTAAGCTTCCTGTGTTAGGGTACTTAGGTAGATTTCTCATAAGTATTTGTAAGCCACTTATGCTAAATATATCTTTTCCGAAAGGCCCCATGTTTATTCTATCGTCTTCAAAAATGTCCATCAAAGGCATACCCGCCTTATCTGTTACAGAAAAAACAGGAGCGTCTGTTCCGTATCCTGCTCCTAAAGTCAAGAGGGCACCGCTTGGATCGTTAAAAGTTACTGAATCATTTTTATTAGCTATTAATTTTATTGAACCGTTTCCAAGAGTCACTTGGTCAGTTTTAATTCCGGAGCTAAAAGTTTTTTCGGCTCCGAATACTGTAGAAGACTCTGAGGTTATATTGTATATAGAGTTTGAGAGCGCGGTACCTGTTGCGTTTAGGCTTGATTTTATATCTCCGCTCGAATTAGAAACATAACCTGTCATTTCAGGATAACCAGCTAGCTTCATCCAACCAGCCTTAAGATTAGTATCTCCCGAAGCGACAAAAAGACCAAAACTATCATCATGACCAGATGAAAAAGCTAAAGCTCCCGTTATAGCGTTTGAAGCCTTAAAGTCTCCAGAACCAGAGTGATAGAAGCTGCCAGACTTCAGAAACTCCCCACTTACTGTAGAAAAATTACCAGAAGCTGTTTCTATTTCAGATTGTAGGTAGCCGCTTACAGAGTTAGTATATGCCTCAGCATGTCCTGAAACATCTTTAGATTTTTGCCAATTTAATTCTCCTGAAGTATCTAAGGTGCCGCTAAGTTGAGTAGACAAACCTGAGACCCTAGTCATTATATCTCCACTATAACCAGTAAAAGAATTGGCTCCTCCCTCTGTCAAAGACACAAAACCTGACTTGTTATCGTGAGTATAAAAGCCTGAAGTATACGCGTTAGAACCAGAGAGCTTCTTGTTTAAACTCTTCCTGAAACTTTCTATATCTACCTGACCAGTTTGAATGCTAAATGGCATAACAGCTATTTTCGATTTATTTACACTTAAAAGAACATAACAGGCTCAAAACTTTCCTTAGTAATGTTATTTTCTGCGTTGCTTATATCGTTATATAGCTTAAGGCCCCAATTTGCCAACATTAATGCAGAATAATTATCTTTTCTGGCTTTATTAGGGGAATTAGACCTTTTAAGGTGTTGGGGTAGGTCAAAATTTTGCGAACCTCTAGAAGTTGCTTTATGCTCCACTAAACTGCATTGTTTCTTGGTTTGATAGATCATATCATCTTGATGCTCAATAAAATCAAGCATAGACCACTCTTTTCTGTCTTCTATAAAAATGAGTTTTTTAGGATACGGCAGTCTTATTGAGCTAGTTCTATTAAAGAATACCTCATTGGAGGCTGTCCTTGAGGCAAACCAAATTTTCTTATAATCTATGCAGGCTTGCAAATGTTCATTAGCTCTTCTGATAAAATTACTTGTAAATACTTGATTAAAACAAATTTGATGATTCTCTTGGTTATATTTTATTTTAGCTGTCCTTAGTGATTTCTGATAATCCAAGCCTTCTGCATCAGAGTTTAAAGGTATTGTTTTTAAATTTATACCAGCATCTTTAAAAAATTGAGATTCATTACAGCTATCTAAATAAGTATCTGATCCAGCATTATCAAGGCATATAAAAACAACATTAAAAGCTTGAAGAATATAAGCTAAATACTTTACATGGTTATTTAAACTGCCTAAGCCAGCATAAGAGTGAACTAAAGTTCCTTGACCCGTATCATCATCTATCTCCATTACAGCAATAGCAAAATAGTCAGCCGTGGGACTGTCACTCATATTAGGGTCGATACCGAGAACGTAACGCTTACCTGTTCTTCCCACCATTAATGTACATGGTTCTTCCTCTCCTTTAAGAGTACATAACTCCATTTTCTTTGCGCTGAAATAGCTATCGCTGCCATCTGTAAACTGAGCGCAATACTCCCGTTGAAACGAAAAATGAGAAGCGCCACCTTCTTGAGCTTCTTCAATAATTGTTCTATCGATCATCTCCTCCGGCAAAGCTTCGTAACCCATCTGAGATACAAAATACTTAGCGTCACCAATATCTTCTTCTGACTGTATTTTATTTACCCACTCTTGATATGTTTTATATAAATTTTCAAAAGTATAACTAGCAGACGAAAGAGCTATCATCTTAGACTTATTCTCGAACTTAGTTCTGTCTTCTTCTTTTAAGGCTCCGTCTTCTATTAGTTTATCCTCTATTTCTTTTATTTCCATTCTCCTTTTCATGTCTTGAGGCGCAACAAGAAACGGCATTAAAACATTTTTAATTATGTCTTCTGGTAAAAGGAGATACTCATCAAGGACAAGTATGTTTGCGCGGAAACCACGAATCTTTTCTCCACTTAAGGGGATAGCGGTTATTGTGCCTCCGTTTATTTTCCACTCGTACTGGTCGTTTCTCTTTGTCTTTGCTCCAAAAGCCTGAGCTAATAACGTGGCCTCTTTTGTCTCAACTATTTTTTCTATATTGTTAAAGATAAATCTAGCCGTACGGAAAGTTGGGCCAGCTATAAGTATCTTTGTATTGGGTTCAAATATACATTGCAAAAAACAATAAACAGAAGCTATAAACGACTTACCGCAACCACGGCCCCATACGCACATACTAAAGTTTCTATTAAACATGCCCCTCAGGGTTATCTCTTGGAACGGAGCTAATTTTATTCCTGTTAACAAGAAGGTAGTAAAATACAAGTTGTTACGAAGAAACTCTGCTAGACTAATTCTAGCTTCTTTATCTTCTAGAAATCCTTCTATCTTGGAAAGGCGCGCGTTTACATCTTCCACCTCTCTTAAATATTTTTCTGGGGAGGACCACATACTAAAAAAGGTTTAAATCGTAAGCTAGCTGTAAGTCAAATTTTTTATAAGTATCTCCTGAAAAGAATATCTTTCTGGTTACTCTAGTTGCTTCAGTTCTGCCTTTAGCGAAAAGAAATTGAATGTTATCGTATCTTTGTATGATGTCTCTAACATTTCTCATCACGTACTCTGGAGTAACTTGAACTTTTTTTGTAATGAATTTCAAATAGTTAAACTTCATCATATTATCAAGACTATTCTCTACCACAACTACAACGTAAGCGTCCTGCTCTTTAGCTCTATCCATTTCCCTACAGAATCTCTCATATCCTCCAGAGAAAGTACCTATAAAATCTTTGGTTTCTTTTCTCTCGACGTAACAGTCGTTTCCATCTTTGTCTAACCAATAGTCAGCAAACTTAAGCCCTTCTCTTCTTGTTCCGTAGTTTATATTCAAAGGTTTTTGTTCTCTTGTATCAACTACAATCTCGTAACCTTCCTCTATATTCTCTTCTATCTTTTCTTTGGGTATGTTGTTAAACCTTTTTGATAAACCAATCTTTTCGCATAGATTATAATAGTTACCAAAAAGTTTTTGATAGTAAAAAATAGGAGGCATCATAGAGGACCTCATCTCAACTTGAGTAGGTGAACTTTTGATTTTTCTTCTTTCTATCCTGTCTTTAATTACTTGAATACAAAATTTCCTAGCGTCTTCTTCTGAGGCTGACTCTAAATACTTTTTCATATTAGGTCTCGAATTAAAGTAATTAGAAAAGTAGTGAGCCTTATTTTTAAATTTAATTAAATCCCCTGTAAGTAAGTCTCTGCGCGGATAATATTTCTGATAATACTCCGCCATTCTCATTTTATGCTTCCTTAAATGCATATGAAGAGCCTTCTCTGTCTCGAACTCTTCTCCATCTATTTTGCAAGTATAGACCATCTTCATACAATCTTTTAAATCTTTAACCATTTACAGCCTCCTCTACGGATAAGCCAAAAATTCTAGCTTTTACTTCGTCTATAGTTGAAAGCTTACCAACCTCGTCTTTAATAGTTTTCTTCCTTAATTCTGCCATTTTAATAAGCTCTTTTCTGCTCTCTTCTTCTTTCCAAGTTTCAACTAAGTTGAGAATACTAGCGTTGTCTTGAACTTGCTTACTAAGTCTGTCGCTACGTTTTTGTTTTAGGTCGCTTAATAATTTGTGCTGTCTATTTACGCATGAGTTATATTCACTTTGCGCAGTGTTAATCGCTTCGACTAAGCTCATTGATATTCTTCGTCCTTCGTTATCGTTTGCAGTTTCATCAAGAAGCCTCTGAAGTCTGCCGACTCTCCGTTGAATGTTTGAGGCTATTACAACTTCTCCTGAAAGCACTATATACTGATCAACTTCTTCTTGTGTTAAGTCTGGCTTATTGTAAGTATATCTTACGAACGAAGATTCGAATAATTCTCTCTCTGTTTCGTTTCGGTAGTTACTTATTTGATGTATGAACCTAAAAGTATGAAGATACCCCATTAAACGTTCTATGTCTTTTTTTTGCCTAGGGGTTACTCTATCCTTGTCTATACCGCTATCAAGAACAAATCTATTTATTCTACTCAAAACTCTGTCAGGATGTTTGGGCGGCTTGTATTCAAAATTTTCTTCTTCTTCTCCTTGGCTTTGCTCAAAGTCTTCTCCATCTAAACTCTTACAATATTCAGTAACCATCCTCGTCTCTGCGCTGAGACTTGTAAGCTTATCATTCAGGAATAATATACGAGACATCTCTACGTACTTCATTGTCCCTTTATTATTTCTAATAAACTCTTTATGTTCGTCTGATAGACTTGGCTTTTCAACTTTTTGGTATTCACTTGCTGGAATAGCGTTTAGATCAATCTCTGACAAAAAAGCTTTGACCGCTCTGCCTTCTTTGCTCCTGCCGTCTCTTCCTGTGAACCCTGCTACATTTTGTATTAAATGCATTAGAGAAACATCAACCTTCTCGCCTCTTAGGAACTTATCTTTAGTTTCTATTAAAGCGGCTTTCTGTTCATCGCTTAATTTAAAATCATCTGAACTCATAACCAATCTATATCATCCTTTTCTAATATTTTTTTAGCTTTAATTATAATAGATTTTTGAATATTTTTAATTTGTTTGTATCCGGGGCACCTATTTTTTTCCGAAGTCTTAAAGTTTAATTCTTTTGCTATCTCTTTTTCTGGCTTGTTGTCAATATAGAAACCTTGGTAGACTACCCACTCGTTATGCTTTAAAACTTGCTTTAGTTTGTTGTGCATTTTAGCAATTCCGTTTTCTAAACTTACCGGATCTTCTGACCTATTATCTATTTCTGATTTATGGTTCTCTAGGGGTAGAGCCATTTTAACGTCATAAGCTGACTTCTTTTTCATAACCCACCTAGCATAAAGAGGGCATTTGGTATCTTGCACTCCGTATATCGAACACGCTGATTCTGATTCTGCGGCAGCGCATCTAACACAGGGTTTGCAATAATTTGTATAATTGTTTCTTACTAAATTTTTTAGTTGGTTAGAAATGATTCTATTTAACCAAGGTAGTAGAGGTTTAGACTGGTCATATAAATGCCATTTTTTAAATATGTGTATTTTTAAAATTTGAGAGATATCTTCAAAATCCATCCAAGTTATAGAAGTTAAAGTCCACTTACCTTTTCTCTTGTTTATCTCTTCATTTATTAAATCAATACTTTCTTCAAAATTTACTTTTTTCTTTCTTTTCTTTTTAGCCGCCATCTTCAGGACTTTCTTCAGGCACTGGTCTCATAAGATTAGATAGTGTTTGGGATTTCTTTGCCCCGAAAACACATCCTTCGATGTCTAGTTCTAGTGGAGGTATGTTGGTACTTATTTCAATTGTTTCTTCTATTTCTTCGGTTTCAGCTTTCGCTTCTCTTTTTTCTGGCTTCTCAGCGGCTCCTTTGAAAGAAACCCCGCATGAAGAACAAAAGTTTGGAGCCTCTAACAAAGAGGAAGCTTTGGATAATACCCATGGGTTAGAGCTGCCACAATGACTACAATAAGTTACTTTTTTATACTTAGACATATTTTTTAAAACCAAGCAAATAGTTATTACAACTAATTATACTTTTAGAAAGAAAATTATGGCTTCCTTCACTAATAACGATAAAGTTAAATACACTATAATAAAAAGAAGACCGCATAAAATATATGACGCTGATGGGCTATGTGATCCTCCCGATTACAAAAATCCTAAGATTCATGTAGCTCAAGACCTTCCGCCTAAAAGAGAGATGGCGGTAGTACTGGAAGAGATAATGCATGCTTTTTTCTGGGATATACCAGAAAAAGAAGTCAGAAAGTTCTGCTCAACCGCCACTCGTGTATTACATAGTGATGGCTGGAGAAAAACCGAAGACTAAGTGTGAGGGTTAACTGATAAGTCTTTAAATTTAGTGACGAGGAACTTGACTAATTCAGATCTTACTACGTCTGTTTCGTCAAATTCAAAAGTATTTATTCCAAACTCTTCGCTTTCTTCGTCCCCGAAGACCGACTGTATTTTTTCATACCCTCCCCTTGCTCCATTCTTTAAGTCTGTTTGAGCTGGGTCTGCCAATACAAAACATTTAGAGCCCATTCCTAGCCTAGTCAACACTGTTACTATTTCTTTTAGAGTGCTGTTTTGGCATTCATCAAATATCAAACACTTTGAATTCCAACTCATTCCCCTACAGAAGTTAACTGGATAAGTGGAAACTCTTTCGTCCTTTTGTAGTTTTTTTATTACATTAGGGCATACGAGCTCTTCCATTTTATGAAGGAAAGGCAAATTGTAGAAATGTAGTTTCTGATCCGCGTCTCCGGGAAGGAACCCCATTCTCGAGTCAGAGCTTTCGACTGCCGATCTTATATAGACTATCTCAGATACTTTGCCTTCATTAAGGAGATGCAGGGCGCAATAAACGCTAAGCAGGGTTTTTGAACATCCTGCTGGGCCTTTTGCAAAAAGTATTTTAGACTCTTTGGCTAGGGCTATATTGATGAACTCTTTTTGTCTGTCGGTCCAATCGAAATTTTCTATGTGGAATTTTTCCCTATGTCTTATAGGCTCCCTTTGTAGAACTTTACCACGAATATTTTCCAAGTCCAGAGAGTTGGCCAACTGGTCAAATTTCAATTTTGGCATGATTATACTAGCTTAAGCTTCTTCTTCCATAGGCTTAATTTTCTTTTCGAGTCTTAAGCCTTTGATGTCTTCGTTAGCGATATCCACTTTAGTTTTAGTATCGTTAAAATAAAAAGTAGTACTTCTTAAACCTACTCTTACGATCCTACAAACTCTTCCCCCCATGATGTAAACATCATCAGATTTTATACCACCAAAGAGGGACATAGATACTGCTGCTGCAAAACTAGTTATGGTCTCTTTGAAAATAATACCTGCTGCTCCAGCGAGCAACAACCAACCGTGTTCGCCGATAAAATTCTGACCGGCACTTGCGATTTGATCTTCCATATACTATATAATACACATTTTAGTAAGATATTCAGTGTAATTATTTATACTGAATTATGGAACAGCAATTAGTAGCTCCCGAAACCGTGAAGGTTATAGAGCACATAATGGGCAAATATGGATGGTTTGCATTGTTTGCGTTTTTAGCTTTATTGGGAAAAGATGCATTGCATAAAGCCGCAGAAGGCTTTATGATTTGGATAGGCTCGGACTTTGCGAACGACGACATCCTTTATATTTCAGGTAGGCAAGCACGTATAGTTCGCGTTGGTTTTCTCAAAACTATTTTTTACATGTCCGATAGAGGCACTAAGATGATCGTACCAAATGACAGATTAAAATTGCTAGTTGTTGAAAAACAACTTCCCAAAAACGGATCTTATCCATATTTATATAAAGCCGGTGAGCCGGGATACGAAGATCAGGTAGAGAAACGACAAGTTAAAGACCATATTGCTGAGATCGTAATGGATATGAAAGACAACACTAAAGATAAAGATTAATTATGGATAATTCAGTACATTATATTATAGAGGGTATATTAGCAGTAGGGGGCTTTATGGTTGGCTTGATAGTTAAAAGAGCTTATCACAGCATAGATGAGCTATGGAAGAAGCACGACGAAATGACAGAAAAACTAACAAACATGGCAATCGACTTACCAAAAAATTATGTAACTAAAAATGATTTAACTCATGCAATAGACATAATTCATGACAGATTTGATAAGTTAGATGTAAAGCTTGAAAAAATCAGTCAAAACACTTTACCTAGAAATAGAAAACTAAGCGATACCCAATAACTAAATCTCTCTTACTTTAAAGTTTTGAAGATTGACGTTCGCCATGTTTTGGAAATCGACGTTTCCTTCTCTACTCATGTGTTCAATTTTAGCTAATGCTCCGTTTGGATCAGTAGGGTCGCTTTCGTTTAGGTCTCTTTCGAACTCTTTAGGGTCAATATCTTCCTCCATTGTTAAACCAAGTACCGCCTCATGAGAAGCCTCCCACGTAATAAGAACTTTTTTAGCCATAATCTCTAAGTTATAAAGCTTTTAAACAGTTTATTAAAAAATATTTGGGTGTAATAGTCAGTATGGGAGAAATACATACTTTAGCCTGTTCCGGCAACCTAAAAGGAATAAAAAAAGCTCTCAATAATAAGAAGCTTATTACTTCTCTAGATGAAGAGCAGGGGTGGAGCCCTCTACATTACGCTGCTAACTATAGTAAAGCAAAAATAGTACAAGTAATCCTAGACGCAGGAATAAATCCTAATATAAAAAGCAACCCACCTGAAGGCAAAAAGCAAAACGATTGGAATCTAGCCCTAGAAGATAACAAAGATAATAAGGACCCAATAGTTCATCCTATGGATGTTGCAGAAGGACCACATCGAACTAAGATATTAAATAATCTGATAGCTAAAGGCGGAAAGTTTTGCGTAGAAGATTTAGACTTACACCAAGCAGTTCAGATGCAAGATTTAGATGAGATAGAGTGTCTCCTAGAAGATGACTCTATAAAAATAAACGCAAGAGACAAGAGAGGATGGATGCCTATACATTACGCAGTTGAAATCGGTAATATAGATATACTAAAATTACTTGTTGACAATAAAGCTAATGTAAATGGATCTACATTCGAACCAGAGCTAGATCAACTTAACCCTTGGGAAATAGCTAACGACAACGAGAATGAGGAGATGTTAAAATATTTGGTTTCTAAAGGCGCAACGAAACACTCTACGAGAGGCCAAGTAAAATATAAAAAACCTGCAGATCAAATTAAAGTTGGCAATGATGAGCCAGAATTTAAAGGCATAGAATATATTGATACGCCTAAAAAACCAGACGGCCTACTGGGTAAATTATTTGAATCCAAGTCTGACAAAATAAAGAGACTAGAAGCTGCGGCTGCGCAAATGAAACAAAAAGAAGATAAAGCCGAAGAAGTTAGAAAAAAAATACAAGAAGAGGAAGAAAGGAAGAAGAGACAACGAGTTATCAAGTGGAAGTGGGGAGAAGACCCTTTCAAGCTAAAAGGAGAGTCTTTGGTTTATGATAGCCCTTGCGAAGCTCACACATATTTCATGGATATTGTAGGGTACTCGAATAAGAGTACAGCCGAACAGAAAAAAGTCACAGATGAGCTCATATCTTACGTTAAAGGCACTGAAGGATTCCAACAAGCAAACAGACAAGGTAAGTTAATAATATTGCCTACAGGGGACGGTATGGCGCTCGTATTCTTTAACTCTGTTCATGCGGCGTTTAAGTGCGCGATCGATGTAGGTAAAAAAACTTATAAGCACCCACAAATAGGACTACGCAATGGAGTATACTCCGGCCCAGTTGTCCCTGTAAAAGATATAAATGATAATCCTAACGTCAGCGGTTCAGGTATAAATATGGCTCAGCGCTGTATGGACGCAGGAGATAATGATCATATACTTATATCTAATGGAGTCCATCAATACGTAAATCAAATGGATATACCCAGCTTAAAGTTTGAAGACTGGGGACCAGTTATAGTAAAGCATGGATCTACTGTGCATATGTGGACAGCATATGGCTCTAACTTTGGAAGAACAGAATTTCCAGACTGGAGGGGTACTAAAAAAGCAGAATTTAAAACTGATTAATAGTGAAAATACGTTGTATAACTTGGAAAGATGAAAGATGGAGCGCCGATAAACAATCCCTAAAAATAATAAATAAAATGATTAATAAGAACACAAAAGCAAAAAAGAGCTTTATTAACCCTGAAGCTGTATTATTGTATTTTATGTATTGTATAGGTTTTGTCTATCATGGCTTTATATCTATTACAAAATGGTTTATAAGAAAACTTAAACGATAAGTGTAACTTTATTTAGATGAAAAAGTACGCGAAAGAAACTCTAGTAGCTGCTTTTATATTAATTATATTTGCTATTTCTACTTGCGGCTGCGAATCCCACGGATGGAGGTCAGTCGATAGTTGCTGCGGTCATCATCATCACGTAGACCATCATGTGGATCATCACCACTACCATCACTACACCCCTAGGCAAATACATTATCACGAACATGTGACTAAGCGACAGTCTAGGCCATCTAGACCCGTACCTCCGAGCAGACCGATATCTCCACCCTCAAGATCAATTAGCAAAGGCGTGCCTCAGCCTCCATCAAGACAACCAACCAGAAAAGACGACTAAGCATGGATATCGACAAAGAAATAAAGTTTTTAGAAAGGTGGACTTTATATATTCCTACAGGCGGATTAATTTTATGTCTTCTTCTTCTTTTCCTTTCTACTGGCTGTAGCGGTACTTGGGTATGGCAGGAAGGCTACCCCAAGCATAAAACAATGTCTTTTAAGTGCCCACGGTGGAACTACGACGAAGCTTATGATGAGCTTCATCACATTTATACAACTAAACAACACGAACCTATCAATGTTAAAATTAAGAAATAGTACTAAAGTAGTTTATGACATATTAAAAACTATTATAGCTGGGTTTGTTTGTTTCGTTATACACGAACTTATTTTGCTATGGTAAACCTTCCATGGAGCATAGGGGATAATGATATTCAATCCAAAGGTATAAAAGCTTGGAGTGATAGGCAGCAAAAGACATCAGAGATGCAAAGTTCTTCTTCAGCAAGAAGAGCTCACTCAGATATGTTATTTGGAAGATATATAGCAGCGCAGATAAATGAAACTTCAGAGTATAATGCTTTTTATGATACTATGCCAACATACAAACTTGATTTATTAGCATGAAATTTCACGAATACTTAACCGAGCTTAGAAAGAGAAAGTATAAGAATATTACCAAACTAGCTAGAGAACTAAACATAGACTATCAAGTATGGAGAAAAATAGAAAGAGGTATAAATCCTCCACCCAGAAAAACTATGCTAGTTAAATTTTGCAATATGATACTAGCTAAAGAATATGAAAAAAATCAACTTTTTGAATTAGCTAGAAGATGGAAGCCTCACCCTGACACAAACACAACCAAGCATAATTTATATCACGAAGGACTCGAACCGAATTGGGTGCAGGCTGTTATAAAAGAAAACACTCCAGACTACGGACATAAGTACTGGGGTAAGCGGAATTAATTTTTTTTAGGACGCTTCTCTTTTTTAAGTCTCTTTTCGTCAACTTTTTTAGGCTTCTTTTTGAATAAGTTTTTTAGTTTTTCCCACATGGCAAATATATACACTAAACTACATTCAGTTCTCCAGTAGAGTCCCCAAAATGCTTCGTATCTATTCCGTGCTTATGAAGTATACTAACAAACAAATCACACATAGGTTTTTCTTTTTCAACTCTAAAGTGCTTGCCTTTGTTGCTGCCGCCTACTAACATACAGGGCAGCTCATCGTGGTTGTGTCTGTTTCCGTCAGATATACCTGCTCCATATACTACATCTGTATTCTGCAATAGATCATCTTTCTCGAGCTTACCTATAAACTCAGAAAATAGTTTCACGTGGAACAAATCAATCTTAGCAAGCGCAGCTAATTTTTTAGGGTCTTTTTGATGATGCGACAAGCTATGATGGCCTTCGCTAATACCTATCTCTCTATGGTGTCCATTATAACCATCGTGCGCTGTTAAAAAAGTTATAACTCTTGTAGTATCAGTTAAGAAGGCTAGATGCATTAAGTTGTACAGTAATCTAAACTTATCAGATTTTTGCTCTATGTCAAAATTAAATTTAAAATCATTATCTAAATTAAATTGATCTCTTCTTTCTAGTTCTAATTCTACTTCTCTTATTGAATACATATACTCATCTAACTTAGCTTTATCACTTGCTGGAATATTATTAGATAATTGACGACTCTCTTCTAAAACAAAGTCAAGAATAGATTTTTTGTATAATTTCTTTTTCTGTTCTATCTTTTCAACATTAAACAACCTATTGAAAATATCCTGAGGATCATACATAGATGCCATAGGCTGAGAAGCAGACTTCCAAGACAAATTATATTGATAAGCACAACTATAACCAGAATCACACTTACCAATTATTCTAGCTTTAGAGCCAGTAAATTGAAGACTATCAAATCTTGTAATACCATTGTATTTATCAGCTAGGAACTGATCCATCGATTTTCCAGATCTAATTTTAGACTCATGCTTGTTGGCCTGCTTTCCAGTTAAAAATGTAGAGCATGCTCTGGCGTGATCTCCTGCTCCGTCTCCATTTGCTCTAGCTTTGTCGTGAGTAAGCCCTGAGATTACTTGTAGACTGTCTCTGTAGCTCTCCATAGGAGAAAGTGCATCTGGTATGTCGATTAGATCACCGTATTGACTAGGAGTCCAATGATGCATGTTTATTCCGTTAGGAACATATACAGCCGCGAATCTCTTAACGTCTCTCTTTACGTTACCAAAGCACTCTAATCCGGGTAACGCCATAGAAAGGCCCAGTGAACCTATAAATTTTCTCCTATTCATTTTATGAAAATAATTTAGTGACAGCTTTAGCTTTAACTAACTCTCTTGGTTGATTCAAGTGATTATACACAATCGATTCGGGATCTATACCAAAAGAATGATAGATCGAAGCTAAGAGCTCCCCCGGATGTAAAGGGTCCTCTAATGGTGCTGACCCATTGGAATCAGATTTTCCGTGAACATAACCTCTTTTGATTCCTGCTCCAGCCATTACTGAAGTATAACAGTATGGCCAATGATCCCTACTACCACTATCGTTGCCATTACCGGAAGTGCTTACCCCTTTCTTTGGGCTTCTTCCAAATTCACCTACGGCAACAACTAAAGTTTCATCAAGCAAACCTCTTTCCTCTAAGTCTGTAATTAAGGCAGACAAACCCTTATCTAACATGGGAGAGGCTTGATCTCTTATCCTTTTCTCTAAGCTAACATGTTGATCCCAAGAATGATTATCTGAATTTGCTACTTTGGGCCAGACAACTTCTACAACCTTAGTTCCTGCTTCTACTAACCTCCTAGCCAACAGCAAACTTTGGCCAAATGTATTACGACCATACTCATCTCTTACTTTATCTTTTTCTTGACTAATCTCAAAAGCGTTTCTTGCATTACCAGACGCAACTAAATTTAAAGCTTGATCGTAATACGTGTCTAAGTTAAAATCTCTAGTAGCTTTATCTATTTGTGGCATAGCGTCATTAAAAGCATCTCTTAATCTTCCTCTTCTTCTTAATCTAAGCTCAAAAATATCAGGCTGAAATTTTAAATCATCAACTTTTATATTATCCATTTTGTTCATGTCCATATCGCCACCTTCTGGGTATAAAGTATATGGATCATAAGCTTTACCTAAGAAACCTGCTGTTCCCCCTTTACCAATGACGTTGCTTTCCTGCAAAGGCCTAGGGAGCATAACAAATGGGAGCATAGGAACTTTACTAGGGATTTGATTAATTATATTGCTTCCAAAATTAGGAAAGTCTTTTGGGCTTGGTGGTTCTAATTGACCGGAAGGACTCACTTTGTCGGTAGTGTACCCTGTCATCATTTGATAGATAGCGGCTGTGTGATTAAACAACCCATTAGGTGTATATGACATAGATCTAATCATTGTCATTTTATCGTTTACTTTTGCTAATTCGGGAAGCAGCTCTGTGAAATTAACTCCGGGTATTTTTGTTTTTATATTTTTGAAAACACTTTTTACATTACTAGGGGCATCGGGTTTTGGATCCCATAAGTCTATGTGACTTGGTCCTCCTTGTAGGAAAATCATTATTATGTTTTTTGCCTTACCCCATCCCGGTCCACCAGAATGAGAGCCCTGACTTCCGAAAGCCTGAAGCTTCAACATACCAGCCAAGCCTAAGCCTAACATTCCTGAACCACCTACTCTAAGTATATCACGGCGAGATAACTTTAGATTAGGGTCGCATAGATCTTTTCCATATTCTCCGGGAACAGTTATCATATTTTTTATTCTCCAAAATCTCCAATTGCTTCTACTGGACAAAACTCCATAGCGTTTTTACACATCTCTTCCTCGTCTTCACCTTCTGGCTGTTTATAAACATAAGAATAACCTAATTCTTCTTGTCTGGTAAAATTCTTTGGAGCCTCTTCTCTGCATAAATTACAATCTATGCACTGCTCATCAACAAAGTATCTTCCATTCACGTTATCTTGGTATCTTTCTGATAAGTCTGCCATTTAAATGTTATACACTTTTTACCCTAGAAAGAATATCGTTTAGGTTATCGAAAGATATTCTATCAACTCTTAAATAAGGAGGTTTGACTATTTCGGTAGCTATCCTGAATCCTCTCACTTTATACTCAGGGAACACTATTTCTTCTACGAAATCACTTAGACCTGTTTGTTTAATCCACTTGAAGTATAGGTCTCTATTCTCTTTTTGTGTTTCGAGTAATATCTCTGATTTTCTTCCGAAAATGTTGAAATATAGACATAGCCCCCTTATCGCTAGAGTTTCCGTCGGTGGTTCCACTATCCCCTCGTAGAATATCAACCTCTTCATTAAAAATAATTACACTTCCGAAATCAGAAAAATCAGAAAAGTCAATCATTTGGTCAATATGGTACCTTTTGATATAAAAATGCTCTCAGGGACCATTTACGGCCCATTAAACGGTATATTCATGGCATAGTCAAGATAACAAATGCCACAAGAGATAAGAAAGCCACAATGGCTTCAATCAAATAACTTCTAGTAGGCTTCATAATCATCTGACTATAATGTTAATTAGCATATCCCTAACGTCTTCCCATGTTTCGTCTTCCATACTTTTATTATACATTAAACTTAGGCTGGAATCAAGTCACAATCAAGTCACAAAAAAACCACCCCGAAGGGTGGCTGTACAATAATATGTTTTTTGTTATCAACTTACTTGAAAATCTGGATAAGCAGTATGACCATGTTCTAAAAGATCTAATCCTTTAGCCTCTAGCTCTCCATTTATTCTTATACCCAATGTTTTCTTAATTGCTCCAAATACTAATAAAGAAAATAAGAATGAGAAGGAACTAATAATTAATGCTCCTGCTAATTGTATCAAT
>VTLG01012972.1_pt1 | contig 31241 bp, 53 predicted proteins | sample 4694571 | NCBI WGS metagenome assembly VTLG01 (sample SAMN12604809, study PRJNA352737) | marine metagenome | biome: ENVO:00000447; feature: ENVO:00000209|ENVO:00000569|ENVO:01000036; material: ENVO:00002151; isolation source: viral sequences binned using virsorter ...
TGCTGCTATATTTTCTTGAATTTTTTGATTCATTACGTCTAAACGTTTTGGATCTTTTCTTCTTTTTCTTGAACCATCAATAGGTGTAAATAAATTTTTGATACCAGTCTCTAACACACCTTCTTCAAATATTGGCTCTCCTTGATCTATCGATAAAGCTGCCTTAGTAGTGCCAGGTGGTTTTTGGGCAACGTAATCTACACCAGCACCTAATGCACTTCTTGCTAAATTAAATCCACCGTAAGCTAGACCAGCAGCTCTTGCATAAGGATTCATAAAAAGTAAACCAGATATCCCTAAATCCAAACCTGCTTTTATCATACTGTCGTCTTTGAAACCTAATTTTGAAGTAACATTAGATACACCTTGGTAAAGACCTGTACCTCCTAACAATCTTCCTACGCCTCCTCCCATACCAAAAGGGATTTTCACATTTGGTCTAGTAACTTGTCCGACTGCACTTGTAGGAAAATTTTTAATATCCGCAATAGTTTTACCGGCAATATTTGCAAATCTTTGTAATCTAGGTCTAACCTGTCGCCCAACAAAACCCTGTGTATTTATTGCAGGTGGTCTGAATTGTGTATTTCTAATGTCTTGTGTTGGTGCACCAACCATGACTCCAGTTTGAGCATGTATGGGTTTTAAATCTCCTTTTCTCAACGCCTGTTGTCTAAACATAGGTCTATTTAAAACTTTATTCATTTTCCTCCTATGCTTGTTTTGCGCCTTGATATGCTGCGAATGCTCCTATGCCTGTTCCGATAGATTGAGCTAATGGACTTGTTGTTGGTTGAGTTCCCATAGTCACACCAGATTGAGTTTTAGGTCCTGCAGCGTAAAGGTTAGCTAAGAATTCAGCTCTTTGGAAAGGTTCAAACTGTTGTTGTAAAGTTGACTGTCTTTGTGCATCTAAAACTGATTGAGCTAATTGTCTTTGCACGCCACCTGCACCCATCAATTGATTAATATCAGCTTGAGCCATTTGTTGTTGTTGCATACCTGCACCACCTAAAGCTTGAGCTGCAGACAAATCAGTTGCAATTTCTTGTGCTTGTTGTCTTTGAGCTGCACCAAGTGCAGTTCCAAAACCTGCTTGTCTGGATCTTCCAACTGCATCTAAAATTCTATTTTGTAATTCAGCTTGTTGAACACCTTCTCTTCCTCCACCAAAAGCACCTTGGCCCACTGCTTGTGCTGCTAGTTGATTTTGCATTCCAGCACCCTGTCTTAAAATCTCATTAGTTACAAAATCTTGGTACGGATTAAAAAATTGTGAAATATTAGGACCTTGACCAGCTGCTTGTTGTGCACTTAATATTGAGCCTATACCTGCAGCGGTGGTAGGTCTTCCTATACCTGTAGTGCCCGCAGCTGTTAATCCTTGTTGCTCAAGACCAGAAAAAGGTGCTACTTGTATATCAGGTAAATTAATAGGATCTTGCGCGACTTGTCTCGCAATGTCCATCAATTCTATTTTACGTTCTTCTATGCCAGGAGCTTCTCTAACTATCGATGTTTGTGTCGATGGTGTGCTCGGTGCAGAACCTCTTCCTCCTCCAAAAAAACTCATATTATAACCATTTCTCTAATTGAACATGTTTCTTTTTCCAACCCCATTGTTTTGATACTCTCTCCCAACCAGGTCGTGCCATTATACTTAATCTTTTACATGTGTTGTGTTTTGCAAATTCAGTAATTTGATTTACCAATTGAGTCTCCCAAAACTCTCTTCTTTTACCTGTGCAAATAATTATTTCGTATTGTCTAAAATTAGGAAGTTCTGCTATTCTACCAATGCAAACACCAAATACTTTATTCTCTTCTGTTTCATCAGAACCAAACATAATCCAACATTGCATTACATCTTTTTTTAATTCTCTAAAAATAAATTCAGGATCAGCATATTTACCAGAAAAAGCTAAAGCTTCAGCAACCATAAATTCACACAAAGGCCAAAACCTTTCTATATCTTTAGGCTCTATAGGTAAAACACTAACAAGAGGTTTAATTTTCTTTTTGCTTACTGTTGCCATTACTTTCCTTTAATAAATCAAATACACGTTTGTATCTTTTTTGTTGATCATAAAAGTATTGGGCACCCTTTTCTCTCATATCTTTGATACTATTTGGATTTCCTCCAGCTATGATACCAGCACCTAATACACCATCTGCTCTTGTTACAAACTCTCCGTCTGCTAATTGAGCCAACATCGTATCCTCGTCTTTATCTCCTGCTCCTGATCCATCTTCAACATAGCCAGAGGCTCTGACATAGTTATTAGAATCATTTTCATCATGTGAAATTTTTGATGGTAAATAATTTATACCACCTGAATTAAATTTTTTAATTTGTGCAAGTCCTCCTGTATTCAATCTTTGCACGCTCATTGAATATGGACCAATTCTTCTATCACCCAAACCTTGTTCTTCTGGTTTGTATACTGATTCATATTCTTTTTCTTGTCCAGTTTCCGGGTCAATGTATCTAAAATTACCTCTTTGTTTTGCAAGCTCAAGATAACTCATGTTATATCCTGGCATAAAAATATCCGTAGGTCCTTGATTGAAAGCTCCTGATACAAACGCACCACCTGCTGTTGTTAATGCTAACTTCAGTGGATCAATGTCTCCGCCTGGTTCTTTTCTAAAAAATACATCTAACAAATTACCTTTGTTAGCAGTTTGTCCACCTAAACTTATAGTTTGTGCCCCCGAAGCTCCTGCTCTTGCAGCAAGAGGATTTGTTCCTTGTGTTCTTAAAATATTTTGTGCCGTAGAGCCTGTTACAGCTTGGCCTGGAAACATACCTGCTAATGATGTTCCCGCAGTATAGCCACCAAAACCTCCTATACCTGCACCTAATAATCTTCCAATCCCTGATGCACCACTTGCTTTTGCACTTCTGTATCCCTGATATGCACCTAGTGCTCCTAACGCATAAGGTATTAAAGCTTGAATGGCCATATAAAATTTCTCCTTTTAGATCTAAGTTTATAATGATACCATTTTACTTAATCTTTATCAACTCATCAGCAAATTTACCTGTATATTGGTGTTCTCCCACATGAGTGATTTCATCATTGATATATGCATGACATTTACCACCTATGTCCTTCCAGAGCTTGCAAAAACCAAAGTCCTCCCCAAGGTATGTTTTGGTTACTGGGTCGTGTATTGTGTCAAAAAAATTGTACATATTTTTCTTAGCAACTAGTTTGCCGTTAATTACAGTGTTTTGCTTAATATCCTTATTTGGGTACTCTTTAATCATTTTTTCAAATACACTCCTTTTAATTAACATGGCTCCTGTTGGGCTATGTGTGACCTCTATTACACCATTATGTATTTTAATATCTTTACGGTCAGGCACTTTCATTGGATAGGTATTTCCAGCTTGAGCTAATTGTTCTGAAGTTTTAACGTTACCTTCTTTGACTTGTTGTAGTGATTTATCCCACATAAAAGCTTTTAGAGGATAAGGCACAGATATGACATCTTTATCTGCCTCAATCATTTTAAATACAGTAGAAGCATATAAAAATATATCAGAGTCTATGAACAACAAGTGTGTAGCATCTGAATCTAAAAAACCTGAAACACAAAGGTTTCTACCTTGAGTAACAAGTGATGATTTTATTAATGAAAATTCTATTGGCACTTTTCTTTTAAAACAGTATTTTGTTAAACTGATTAAGGCATTTACATAATGTAAAGAGACTTCAGAATGACAAGGTGTTCCTATAAATAAATGTATATCACCTTTTTCATTAGTTGTATTATTTACTTCTTTAATCGTTTGATATGTGTCTTCATTAGTATATGTTTTATGTTTTTCAGAAGGTTCTTTTTTCCAGATTGGTTTTCTTACCTCATCGTGATCATAACCTTGCGGATTGTCGCTCATGTAAAGCTCCTTTCAAAAATGCCTCCCATTCTTTTCCCTTCTTCTGCCACGAATAAAATTTTTTTGCAAACTTTTGTTGTTCTTCTAAATGTTCTTGTACATAGTCTTCATGTAAATGACTACAAGCCACATCAATAGCATTGGCAAATCTTTCAGCCAAAGCTGGTAAATTATTGGTATAGTTTACATAGATTGGCCATTCAGAACATGTTTCAAACAAAGCTCCAAAGTTTGTTGTAATCATGTAAAGACCTGAACTCATTGCCTCTAAACCACCTATGCCAAAAGTTTCTTCAAAAACACTAGGGTGTGTCCACATTTGATAATCTGTTATCCTTTCCAAAATATATTCGTTTGGTTTGTAACCCACATAATTTACGTTTGTTAACTGCTCAGCTTGATCAAATAAAGGTTTATATAAATGATAATTTTTATCATGAAATTCTTGACCATATATCTCCGTGCTTGAGTACACATCAAGAGTTACTTCAGGTGTTTTTATGTATTGCATCGCCCCCAACATCACACTTAAACCTCTCCATGGAGTAGAGTGATATATCAGTCGTATAGGGTCACCTTTTTTATAAATTTTTCTTTCTGGGAAATGTATAGATCCATTTTTAATGACCATACTTTTTTCAGTAGGAATTTTAAAATAGTGTCTAAACTTTTCATAATTCCAATGAGAGTTAAATACATACCAATCATATTCATTGTGTTTACTTTGATCAGCAAAAAAATCATAAAGGTTTGGTTGATCATAAGAATTTTTTTGCCATAATATATTTAACTTGTTTGAGTCTAAGGGAACTTTATATGGTATCGATGTGCATATTTGAACTTGATCTAGAAGCTTGTTATCGCAGTGTTTATACAACATTTCTAGTTGTAACTCTGTTCCACCTCTAGGTTGCATTAATCTTTCGTGCTACCAAACAATGTAAGTTTTGCAACTGTAATTTCTACATGTTGAGAAAAATCATCTGCAGTCGTATCAGTATTTGGATCTGCTACATCTGCATCAAAAGCAGCTTTAGATTCGTAAACCTCACCTGTCTTTTTATTTTTAATTACTTCTTTAGCCTCTGCTGGTATTCTTTTTAATTCATCACTCATAGTTATCGTCCTTGTCGGTTGTATTTCTTATAATCTCTTTTTTCTCTTTTTGAAAGTCTTTTTTTATGCCTACCAGGCCTTTTTTTTGGTTTAGGTCTTTCAACATATGCTTTAAATTTTCTAGCCATTATTTTTTAATTTTAAGATTACCTGATAAAGATACTCTTTCACCTTCACTTTTAAATGAATTTACGTAGTGATAAAGGATCGATGGAAAAATATAAAAGTCACCTACCTCGGGTGTAAATCCATGTTGAGATATAAATTCATCATGAGCATCTAAATTTATAATAAAATTTATTGCCCCTGGTTTATGCCCTGAGGAGACAGTTTTATTACATTCTTCTTTGAGTTGTTTAGGTACTTTTAGAAAAATTATGAAAGACAAATCTCCACTATGAAAGTGTGGTGGATTTGATTCACCAGCAATCATAAAGTTTACCCAAGATTCTTTTAACTCTATATTTTTACCTAGTGCTTTATTGGAATAATCACTGTAAGCCTGACTATAACTTTGAACATAAGGTTCAATAATTGGAAAAAGTTTTTCTCGATCTACTTCATGTTCATTTTTTATAAGTCCAGCTAAATTTTTTCTATAGTCTTTACTCTCTTTACTACATAATTTTTGAATTTTATCTAATTCATCTTGAGTTAGATTAGTTCTAAATAAAAAAGGACCCCAATGAAAAAAGCGATAATTTATTTTTTTATCCATTTTGTTGCGATCTATCTAATAGTGCGTAAGATATAATGCCTTGAATTTCATCAGCAGTCCCAGCTGTCATTTTTAAAATATCGCCTGCCTCTAGAACCAATGTATGATTAATAATATCTTTAGTGGCAGACCCAGTAACTGATTCGTTAAATATTCTAAAGGTAAGTGATGCAGATGTATCAGTAACTTGTACGTTTAAATTTACACCACTAGCAGAACCATTATTTATTTGTATAGATTTTATTAAAACAGTGGCATTGGTTGGAGCAGTTAGAACACTTGTTGTGCCTGTAGAAGATAAATTTATGCCTTGATTTTTATATTGTATTGTCATGATATAAACCAGTTGAAACTATCTTGTTCTTCTTTTAAGTCAAATTGAAAAGAAAAATTTAATTGATTTTTTAAAGTATCAATTGCCTCAATAATCTGTCTTTGATTAGATGCTTCGTATTCTTCTTTTGGCTCTGGTATTACAATAGTAATTTTTGCCATTATACCAACCCTGTGTCTGGATCGTCTCTATAACTTTTAGAAACTCTGTCACCAATATTTCCTCCTGAAGTTTGTATTGGCTGTGGACCGCCTCCTGGAGCAGAAGGTTGCTCAGGCATATTAGTATTAATCTTACCAGATTTCATATCTTTTATAGTTTGTTTTTGTTGTGCTGTTGCATTAGCTAATTTTATTTGTTGTACAGCTTGGTTATCAGCTGCTTGTTGAGCTATTAAAGCATCCAACCTTTTCTTCAAGTTTGTAGTATCTTTACCAGCTCTTAATAATCTAGGTATACCTACGTTTTTGATAGTATCTATTCTTTTCTGGTAAGCTTTATCTAAACCTACATTTGGTGGCTCACCAAATTTACCTCCAGTAAGTGTATACAATCCACCCCCTGAGATAGGATTGTACCCTGCCATAAGTTCTCCCTGTTGTACACGACCTATATCATCAAGACCATACAAACCAGTAAAATAATCTCTTGATTGTGATATAACAGGATCCTCTTGAGGTAACATAGAGCCTAACATCATCATAGAGGGAGGTTTAAAATTGGACAATTTTTCTAATAATTTAGTTTTTATAAAGTTTTTACTACTGTCTTTTAATTGAGCGAGGCCAAATGCATTATTTTGAGTAACGCCTTGTTGAGTAATATCTTGTGGAGCAGTTTGATCAAATCTTTGTTGAAATAAATTCATATTTCTTGGCACAAAATCTCTATTAGCTAAAAAACTTGTCAGTTGTCCTGTAGGTGATGTAGATATAAGGCCACTTCTAGTTAATGCATTGGGAGTAATCATTATCTTTGTCCATCAGGTTGTATATCTGCTCTAAACGTGCCATATCGCCAACTTTCATCTGTAGAAGTGTTAGCAACTTTTAAACTTGCAAACCTAGATCTAGCACGAGTGTCTACCTTATCAGTGCTACTCGTGATTGTAAATGGTCCTAGTGGGGATGAGGTTGCGGTGTCCGTTGGAAAGTCTCGCAAATTTATTGTTACTTGAGCATTACCAGATATCAATTTAAAATCAGGAACGAATCTTCTCATAGACATAAAATACTGACCGTTACCTTCAATATCTAAATCAAAAGAACCAGATTCAATAAACGCTGCAATAGCTGTCTTATTACCCGCACTGTCTACTTGGTTATTACCAATTTCATGAGCATAATACAGACTAGATCCATTTATGTTGGTAATTCCTTGAACCACAGGAAACGTGGGAGTACCTGTTGAATTAAATTCTGTTGCATAAGGTACATCGAATAAAGTTGCATCCGACCAAGTGGTTCTTGCTAAAGTTCCAGTGGTCCAGGTATTTTCATCATAATTATATGTAACTACTCTATCAACTTCTGTAGAGCCAAACTTAGGGTAAAACCAATTTACCTCAGAATATAAATTATTTAAACCAGCATTAACTAATTCTCCGCTGTTATAATTAATACCTAAATTGCTTCCATTAGTTGTAAATACAAAATCCTCTACTAAACAAGGTAAACTTTTTACTGTTCCATCATATACAAAAAAACCTCCTGCTTGTCCCATCCAATACACCTTACCATCAATATATTTTATTGAGTTTCCACCTATGGCACCGCAGTTAGAACCTACCTGTCTAATAGAAAATGTGAAAGGTGGTCCAACAAATTGCACAATATAAGCTGATGTATCTGTTAAAACAAAAATATAATCTTTTCCTTTTACTGCGCCAACAATTCTTGTTCCAGAATCTAGACGTAATGTTCCTGCAGTATTAATAGATGTTGGTGCGTAATCAGAAATATTTTCTTGATCAGAAAATCTTAAGAACATTTTATCCTGTGTTGAGGCGCTTCCAATGGTAGTTTCAGTTCCTAATACCAAAAGATGCCTATCTCTTTCTGATACGATTGTTTGCACAGAAGCTGTGGGCACTCCTGATATTAATGTTGCTCTTGTCGTTAACGCTGCAGGCGTTGATGATATAGGATTCCACTCAAAAGTTTTTCCGTTTCTTACGGTAGCTATTAAAATTTGACCAAAATTATCTAATGACCAACCCCCTGGTTCAAGCACAACGTTAGATGTTAAAGATTGTTGACCCCATGCCGTAAAGAATTCGACAGAGGCTCCTGAAGAATGTGCAGATCTAGTGCCAGCAACATCTCTTGTTATGCCAGTCAAGTCATTTGATGAAATACCAGTGTATGAAATAAATTCTGCTCCAACTTTTATAACACCAGAAGTGGGAAATCCAGTGGTAGATGTTAGGGTTATGCTTGTGCCTGACCCACCGGTTCCAGCAGTGTCATCGTTTAACGATCCGTTTAACGTATTTGTAATTCCAGAAGCTCCTCCATATGTTGAAGTGCCCCAACCATAACCTGCTGTTTGAGACAACGGTCCTACTTTCTCGTAAGGGTTTATAGTTGCAGCTCCGCTTGCAGACACGCTTGTTCCTGCGTTAGTTGCCATTGTAATAGTAAAAGTATCAACGGTTGGAACTGATACAACTTCAAAAGTGTTATCTGTAAAATTTGCAGCAGTGTATCCAGCTCCAGTTGGAGGGGTGACTGAGGTAAATGTAAATAAGTCACCAGCCTCTAAACCATGTACAGATTTGTTGACAGTTACAGTAGGACTAGCATTTACTGTAGTAAAGGTAGCTCCTGTGATTGCGCTTGCTAAAGGAGTGATATCATAAAATGCTCCTCCGTAATATATAATTAAAGTTCTATTTGTACCAAGAGCTGCATAAATATTACCATCTAAATCTGCGTATATATGTTGTTTTCTTACAGCACCAACTAAACTGTTGGACGTGAGTTGCTCCCAACCTCCGATTTTTTCTGGTAGACCATATCTGAATCTAACATTATCACCGTCAATCCATTGACCTTCAGCTCCTACATCAGTAACTTGCTTGTTAAATCCTGGTCTAATTACTACGTTTGTTAATGGCATGAGTAATTATAGCATATTTATATCATTTCATAAAGATTTGCACAGATATTCTAGGCATTATGGGACTAAGTATTGTGTTTACTTTATGGTCTAATGGTGATTTTACTAGAACCAATGAGTTTCCGGTGTACGGTAAAAACCCATGGCCTTCGTTGGCCGCAAACATAAATTCACCTCCCCAGTGAATATTCCATCTATTATTTATGTAATAGGTTGCTCCATACTTCCAATTACCATCATTATGCCAATTGATGCCTGTGCCTTTTTTCATGTAATGAATAGTAGTGGTAATTGAAGTAATATCATCTAAATTAATATATGGATTATGTTGCACTAATGTTTTGAGTTTTTCGAAAGGTGGATAGTTAGTGACCTCTACTCTCTCAGGCTCCTCCAATCCTTTAGTAAGTTTTTTTGGCCAAACACCCGTTACTGGTTTAAGATTTATTTGGTTTCTTTCTTTTATAATAGCGTTATGTATTCCTTTATATGTATCTCTATCTAAAAAATTTTGTACCCAATATATTTTACCAGGTATTGAATATTGTAAATTCATTTTAAGAAACAATTGATGCAGTATCTTGTGCCCTTTGTTACTGGCTCTGTACCATGTATCCAAATTGGCTCAGCAGGAAAAAGCATTGCTTCGCCAGCACTAAGATTAACTTTGAGCCTACCACCAAAAAATCTAAATTCTCCACCTTCATAATCATCATTTAAATTTATTGTTAAAGAGCCTCTTGTTAGTTGCTCTAAATCAGAGTGGTCTTTTATTGATTGACCAACACCATATTTAATAATTCTTATATTATCGGTATAAGTCATAAAATTATTTTTATAAGATGGACATAAATTATTTCTTATATAAATTTCATGATTTACTAAAACAATCTTCATATATTTAATTATTGTATCGTACCTTTCTTTGAAGCCATCCAAATTTAAAAGTTTTGATAAATTTAAAAAACTACAATTGTCTGTCATTATTTCATTTTGATTTGAATCTTTTAAATATTTTAAACTATTTTCCTTAGTTGACATGTGAGCATTTTCTTCAAAAAAAGATATCAATTGGTTACAAACATCTTTACTTATGAGGTTTTTCATATGGAATTTTAATTCAGTTATTTTGTGGTCGTAAGTCATTCTTAATCATCTATTTCTTTTAATTGGCATATTACAGAATACCTTTTTGATTTGTCATCAGATGCCCAATTTAAAGGAGAGTGGTAAGTATTAGCATGCCATATAACAGCTCTATTTTCAGCAAAGCCAATATGTGTATTTAATTCATTATTTAAATAAAACCCGGTGCCTTTATGTAGATTTGTATTACCTTTGACATAAACTATAATTTGATAATCACAATTTTTGTTGTGGTCACAATGAACTACTGGCTCAACAGTTGCTAACATTGTGTAGCTACAAAGGTTTACTTTAAATTTTTTATTCAATAATTTTTCACATTTATCTTTCATTATTTTGCTTACCCATTCCTCGCCATTTGCGGAGAACCATATGTGATTTATGTTTTCAATTATATTTAATCTAGCTGCATAATTTATATATGGTAGTTGATTTTGTAATTTAGTTACGACTTCTTCATCAAAAAAATTATCCAATACTGTAATGTGAAATCCATCCATAGTTTATCTCAGCATCTATTAAAAACTTTGTTCATTTGGCACAGCCTGACAATTCCAATGTATAAAACGAAATGGCTCTACACCCATATCCATTGTAAATTCGTGTGGAAGGTATGAGGGAAAAAATAATAATCTACCAGGTTCAACTCCCAACTGCACTCTATTAGTTGCTAGAGTGTGTAATGAGCTACTTATTTCAGGTAGCAAATTCATAGCTCTGCCTGGTCTGGGATCATGAAATAAAGGCTCTGAGGTTTTATCAGATGCTTTTAAAAAATAAAAACCTGATATGTGTCCATTCCAATGTTCATGAACACTATGATGGCCTGCTTTAGCAAATTCTTGTACCCACATCTCGTTCATTATTAATTTGTAATTTGTAATATTAAAACCAGACTCTGCTAAAAGATTAGCACACATAGTTTTTATAAATTTTTGAAACTCGTCAAATTTACTGTCTGCTCTTATATCTGATATAGAATGATAGACATATCCTAAATCACCTACATCTCCGAACTTTTTATTTTTTTCTTTGATTTTTGGTATGGCATCAATTTTTGCTTCATCAATATATTTATTAGTTGCTTCATTTAAGGGGGCTACAAACTCTGGTTTCATAGCTGACCAAATTGGTGTAGGAAAATAATCTACTCTTTCAAATATTTTATTCATTTTTTTGACTTGTCGTAAGCGTAATCTTTATAAGGTCCAAGTTTGTTTACGTAATGAAAAAATACTTGAGCCATACCGTTCCCTTTATAGACACCAGGTCTTCCATGTTTATGATCACAACCAGCATATAATATACCGTCACCCTCCTGTAATTCAAATATATTATTTTCTATTATAAATGGCCAATCATCATATTTTTTAATACAAGCACTTACTGATATTTCACAAGAGGGTCTGTCGCTATGGTTGTCTAATGTGGCTCCAAAGACATAATATCTCCAGTAACTATATGTTGGATACAATTTAAGACCCGATTCCTGTTCAACTTTGTTAAGTTTTAAATCTAAAAAAGATGTCATTAAAGAATCTTTATACCAAGATGGTGCGAAACATTGAGTGTCTAAACTATAACTTTTATTAGAATCTAATTGATTATAACAATATGGTTGAAGAATTTGTAACTCTTCTTTAGAAAAAAAATTTTTTATAACTTTAAAATCTACTGCAGCCATGCCACGATACTATATCTAGTTCCTTTTGTTATGGGAGTGATTGCGTGTGGGTACATAAAATTACCAGGAAAGAACACAATAGAGCCTTTACCCAAATTAAATCTTTTTATTTCGTTTTTATTTTGATCGCAAAAAACAAGATCACCACCCTCATAACTATCGTTTAAATTTATTATAACACTTAAAGTTCTAAAATAATTTGTATGATTGTCTGTATGAACGTTATATTTTCCACCAATTGTATATTTTAGCAAATCAATTTGTTCAACTTTATTATTTTTTATTAAAGGAAACTTGGCTTTGTAAAAACTATAAAGTCTTTCTATTTCATCCTTTACATAATTCCAATAAAATAAATTAGTTGGTGTGTTAAAGTTTAAATGATAACCTTTTACATCTCTAATTTTTTTTACAAGATGTTCTTCATCACCAACTTTTAAATTTATTTGTGCTCTATTTTTTGTAATGTTTATAATTCTTTTACAAAAATCTGGATTGACCACATTTTTTATAACAACTATAGCATCTAAATGATCCATTTTCTTTCTTGTACAATATTTGCTTTCAATATAAAAGGATTTTATGATTGAATTTATTGAGAAGGATCCACGTCTCACTAACACTCAAAGTTTAAATATTACATACCCTAGAACAATCAATGTTGCATTTGGTAACTACCCTGTAGTTGAAGATATTCATAATTTAATAATATCAATAAAAAATAATATAGATCCAGATATTTCGTATGCAACCAACGTTAGGGCTAACATGACTAAATTTAAATTTTTAAATGATAATTTAATAATAAAAAGATTTTTAGATTTTTGTGTGGCAAAGCACCAACTAACAAGTCCTGGTATATTTGAATATTTTTACTCAAGAAAAAAAGTAGAGGATTGTTGGGGAAACGAACTTAATAAAGGTGATGAAGTGGTTATGCATAATCATGAAAAGATACACGGAATATTATATTTAAGTGGAGGAAACCCTACAATTTTTCCAGAGTTAAATATAAAAATACATCCGAGTCCTGGCGATTACTATTTTTTCCCACCATCTATTTTACATTATGTAGAAAAACAAATATCTGATGAAAAAAGATATACAGTTATATTTAATATTTCAGAAAATACTAGCTGGCATGAGGATAAAAAGATAAGAGAAAAATATGGAAAAAACGTTTAAGATAGAAAATTTTATAGGCATCTACGATAACTTTATTAGACCCGAAGAATGTGACAAAGCAATAGATCTATATGAAAAACAAAATAAATTTAATCGCACAGTTAATAGAAGAGTTTTTGAAAAAGCTCATGTTCTTTATAAACAAGATCAACAATACTTTGCTAATGAAGATAATATTTCAGTTTGGTACGATAATTTGAAAACACTTTTAATTAATTTTGACTTAGCATTAAAAAATTATGAGGAGATGACTGGTATTAAAGCAGCCTATGACATAAAGGATTTTAAATACACTACATTAAAAATACAAAAAACTTTACCTACAGAGGGTTATCATGTTTGGCATGTAGAACATAATGCTAATGATGGTATGGAAAAAAGAGCACTTGCTTATGGTATTTACCTTAACGATGTAAAAGATGGTGGCGAAACAGAATTCTTAAATTTTTCTACACGAGTAAAACCTAAAAAAGGTAGAATAGTTATTTGGCCTGCTGCATTTCCTTATGTACACAGAGGCAATCCTCCATTATCTGGAGAGAAATATTTATTAACTTCTTGGATGGATTTAAAGTAATTAAGGTGCTGGTGATGTAAATGTTCCAGGTCTTTCACCAATTCTAGCTATTTTCTCAGCTTCAGTTTCATCTCTTAAAGTGCCTGAACCTACTGGGTCCTCAACTTGAAGGTTATCTTCATCCCAAACTCTTTGTGTTTCCGCAGTATGTGCAGCGTCCCAACGTGTAACAAATTCTTGCATAGGACCTAAAGCAGACTCATCATAATCACTATGAGGAGTATCATCTCTATATTCAACCTGATCTGTAGCTACAGATGTTTTATATTGTATAGCCCAAATGTTTGAAAACTTAGATTGATTCCAAAAAGAATCATCATCTATTTTATAAGATTGTGGATTTCCATCGACATTCATTACACTTTGGTTAATAACAGTTTTATCATCAAATACAATTGTCCAAGTTGCGTTAGTTGCCATTATTTCTCCTAAGTTTTAATTATGTATATCACAGTTAAATATGGTTGCAATACAGATCCAGTTACAGCATCTCCAGAAAAAGTTGCACTCATATTATGTGAGTGTCCACCTCCAGATCCCGAACCACCTGTGCTACCGCCTGGGTTTGTGACTGAAGGTTGTCCTGGATAGTGACAACCAGGTGCTGATCCAGTTGACGCTGGGTGACTGTGTGATGCTAATTGTGGTGTTGAAAGGGTTGCGTTAGCTGTGCTTCCTCCAACGTTTCCTGTAGCTGTAATCGAAACGTTATTGGCACCACCTGTCGATGCTAAAGCTTTGTTATTTGATTTACCAACGGCTACGTTATCGGCTAAATTTGGAACGTTAAAGGTAGATGCACCATCACCAGATCCGTAAGTTGTGCCTACGATTGCAAATAAAGCAGAGTATGTGGATCTTGAAACCGCAGAACCATCACATTCTAAAAAACCTGATGGCACTGAAGCTGAAGACCACGGCACAATAGTAGCTGTAGGAATTCCCTCGATACCTGTGAGGTCGGCTCCAGTAAAATTGTATCTTGTTGCTTCGTAATTTGACATATTATTTCTCCATGTAAGTCCAGCCAATGTTTGAACCAGAATACACTAGCTCAAATCCTGCACCCTCTGTGTTAACTACTAAATCTGAGGTTGCATTAGCTATTTTAGAACTGTTTCTACCAACAGTCAATGCTGCAGTATCAAAGTTAAATCTCGAATCTACAAAATGTACTTCATCTCCAACTGCTGGTGACGCAGGAAGCGTAACTGTAAAAGCTCCACCTGAAGTGTCGATAAATAATTTTGCTCCAGCTTGAACTGTTTCAGCAGCTGTTAGTGTTCTCCATTTTCTATATTCATTTGCTTTTTCAACATTTGTTCCATCAGCATAAAGGACATAACAATTACCTTCGCAAAGTAAGACTCCAGTTCCACTCGCTGTTTTAAAAGTCAATGTGTAACCAGCATGATCTGTGCCGTCAATTACATTATAAACTTTTTCAATACTATCTGGTACTGTGATTGTTCTGTTAGCTGCTAAAGTTCCAGTTAATTTTATAGTTGCATTTCTAGCATTAGAAATTGTTCCGTCAGTCATTGCTAAAGTTACATCTGCTGACGCTGCAGAAATTGCTTCATAACCAGCAATTGCTTGCTGTACTAAATTTAAATTTGTATTTGTTTTTGTACCCCACGTACCGGCATTTTCACCAGTAGCCATCAATTCAATTTTAAGATCACTCGAATATGTGGATGCCATAAAAATTCTCCTTAATTATTATAATTATACATTTATTAAGCAGCCAAATCAACTGTAGACCAAGTGTTATTGACTCCAAGGTCAACCTCTTGCCATGGTGTTATATTAGGGCTGCCTACTGAACTTGTCAAGGACATGCCTGTTAATGTTACATTTGCACCAGATTGTGTGCCTTCCTCTCCTAATGACATTGTAGCTGATAAACCTGTAACTCCTATTAATTGAGCAGGTAATTCTGTTATTGTACCTAAACTTGATGTTAAAGCTTGTCCCGTTATTGGCTCAATGGTTGTTTGTTCTACAGTTTGTGTTCCTAAACTTGATGTTAAGGCTATGCCAGTTACAGCTACATCTAATCTCATTTCTGCTAAAACACTGCCGATAGAGCTTGATAAAGATTGTCCAGTTAAAGACTCATTTGTGGTTTGAGACAATGATATTGATCCTAAAGAGGATGTCATTGTGTGTTCAGAAACAGTGATGGACAAGTCAGCGTTGGCAGTTACAGAATACACACCGAATGTCATTGCCAGAGCCGATCCAGTTACAGAAACTGATACATCAGATTTAGCTACGGACGTTCCAATTGCAGTTGTAAGAGCTTGTCCAGATGCAGTTACTGAGTCTGCTTGACCCCAACTTTGGTTACCCCAAGTATCTCTACCCCAACCAGAACCAATTAAAAACTCATCATCAATTGTTGTTTGTCCAGCGGACATGGTTGATGCAATACCTGTTACAGGCACACCTATATTTACAACACTTGATTCAGAAAAAGTTTGTAATAAACCCGCAGTTGTTACAGCTTGGATATGTGATGTTCCAGAAGTATCATCTCCAACAGAAAGTGTTAAGGATATTCCTGTTACTGACACATCGGCATTTGCAGTTACAGTTTCTGATCCAATTGATGTTGATAAAGCTTGGCCAGTTAAATTTATAAATGGTTGTAATTGTCCCCAAGCATTTTCACCCCAAGAATCTCCTCCCCATCCTATTTCAATGACACCCTCTGCAGTTACAGCTCCAATCGATGTAGTTAATTGTCCTGCAGATGAGATAGCTACTATGTCACCAGTACCTGCTATTACTGAACTTACCGCTGTGCTTGCGGATTGACCAGTTAAGGATTGTGTATGCGCAGTTCCTCCCAAAGCTGAACCAACAGCAGAGGCAAGAGCAATTCCAGAAATAGTTACAGAGGCATTTGCAGTTTGTGATTCATTTCCTATTGCAGAGGTTAATGCTATTCCAGTAACTGAAACATTGATATTTCCTTGTTCTCCCCACAAACCTTCTGACCAATCTAGTGCACCCCATGTTGTAGATGTAATATCAAAAATTCCTCCCATACCAATGCCGTGTACATAACAAAGGTAATAAAAATCTGTTTGTGAAGCAGGAGTAATCTCAACGTATCTAGTCGATGCTGCGTTGAAACTTGTGGTGTTTGTGTAAGAAGCTTGATTGCTCGCACCATCTAAGTAATATGTTACACCTGATGAAATAATTCCAGATGTGCTGGTGTTTGTAGAAAAAATTAAAGGATGATTATCGTTTGATGAAGCACTTTGATCAAACCTAAGTGTGCCTCCTTCGACAAAACTTATAGTTCCGGGGCCAGTTGCATTTCTTGCACCATCTAAATAAAATACGTTACCGGTGCCGCCTCCGTATAGGTCTCCCGATGCTACGGTTACTGTATAAGTAAGATCTGCCATAGCACCGGGAACTCTTTATTAAGCTATTCTTAAAATCGCAGCAGAAGTTGTAAATGCAGGGAACTGTATTGTAAATGTTCCAGAAGTTGCAGTTTTATCTCCGCCAAAATCTAAAACAGCTACCGCATCGGTAGTGCTTGATCCACCAGCAGTAGTTGTGTTGTAAATTAAAGCACCTCTTGCCGTTAAAGTTACTCCGACAAATGAAAGATCAGCAAAGTCTGTAATCGCTGTGTTTGTCGCTAAAGATGTTCCAACGTTTACAAGTGCTTTTCCGCCAGCGGTGTAACCCGATGGTGATGATACTTCATTTGGGGTTGCATAACCCACAGTAGATTTTCCTAAACTAGCAGAGTTTGTAAACATAGCTAGTTTGTAAGTGCTTCCATTAGGAGCTGCTTGAAACTTGTGAGCTCCTTCTAGTAATTCTTTTTTAAAAGAATTGCATATTGCGTTTGTTGTTATTGCCATTTTTTCTCCTTTAATTTGTTGTGTTTGGAGAAGGAGATGGTATTTTTATTCTCATAACACCATCGTCATACTCCGCACGTCTTCTTCTGCCCATTTGTTGTAGAGCAAAATTTTGTAATTCTTCATTATACTTGCCTTTATATAGATTGTATAGGTTATCGGGTCCTTTTAAAAAACTATATGCCTCTGTTAATACCCCATGTAATAACATGGATTCTTGATAAGTAGATATAAAGGTATTGTTTGTTGAAGTAAATTCTGGTGGATCCTTAATGTAATTAATTTGAACTGTGCTCGCATTTGCAGGCGTGGGTGCAACCAAAATATTAAAATCATCATAATTTGCAAAATATTTAGGCGTTCCTTGTTTACCCGTACTATTAAACTCTGAAATAAAACTTATATCTCTTTTTTCTAAAAATGTTCTTGTGCCACCAGACCCTATATGTTCAACCGATCTCAAGACTAAAGAATCAGCTGGTATGGACACTGCTCTATTTCCCGCAGTAAATGTTGAAGTAGCATACTTTCTTAAATCATCATAATCAACTTTGCCTGCTATATCTAATTCAACAGATCTTATAAAATTTTGAATGATAGAATCAGACAAAACAGAACTACCTACCTCTGTATAATCTCTGACTTGGGTTAAAAAATTTGCATGTGTTATGGCCATTACGATATACTCACTGTTACATCACCAACAAAAGCTCTAGCCTGTCTACTTCTGTTTTGTGCTGATGGATCTTCAGGTATCATCGACTGCATTACTGCTGTCACACCATGTCTAATTATTTTAAATTCCTGTGTTCTAAATGCAAATTGTCCAGGTAAAGCTAGATTTGCTACACAAACAGATGCACCACCTGAATCAGATATCGTAGCATCCTGATCTGCTAAAAATTCTTGTGTAGGCTGTTGAAACTTCATACCCCTTGGGCTTTGTAATGCAATAGCATCCGCTGTGATTCTTCTTCTTCTAATTTGTGGTTGTTTAGGTTCAAATTCTGAGTAATGAACAAAAGAACCATTCCATTCTTTAACCATTTCTGAATATGGAAACTCCATACCTGATCTATCAGATATTGCTTTTGAATGTTTACCTGTTGCGTACTTAGCCATTAAGCTCCTGATCCGTTAGGGTAGAATGATTGTGGAGTGATAAATGTTGAAGTTCTTTGACCATCTTCATCTAATGCTCTTTTTAATTCATCTTCATAAATCATTTTATTTTGTTGTACTAATTGTGGATTCATTTTCATAGATAGGTAATATCCTAAACCTGCAGCCATGCATGGAAGAAATCTGTAAGCAACGTCTGCCTGATTTGTATATGCACCAGCGTCTTCAATTCTTTTTAATACATAATACTTTAAAGCTTTATATGTGCCAGCATCTGGTGTTTGATATAAACTTATTTTTGGTGTCGTTTGTCTATCAACATAATATTGAGAAGGTGTCCCTGTTGATAACTTATTAGGTATTGCAGCATATGTAGATCTGTCTATTTTTGTAAGAGATACATCTTGAGTAGAGGCAGAATCATTAGACGCCACAGTTGTAGATATAAAAGCTTCTAATACATCACTAACGTCTGTTGATACGCTATATGTAGCTTGACCAGCAACTAAAGTTTTTTCATTAAGTTCAACTTTCCAAAGATGAATTCCTCTATTACCCCACTCAGCGAATAATAAATTTAAACTTATTCTTGCGGATTTTAAATCATAGCCAGAGTTTGTTCTTACTCCACACCTTTGATATCCCTCTTGAATAATATCATCAATGTCTAAATTAAATTCTGTTGTTCCTGATGTTGCCATTAAATAATATCCTTGTAGTAGTCAACTAGACCGCCAACATTAAATCTGCTAGGCACTCCTGGTCTAGGTATTTTCTTTCTTTTACCAGTCCTCTCAGTTGGTTTGAAAGGTTCAGCGATTCTTTTTCTAGTTTCACTTTGTTTTTTTCTATATGGTTTTCTAAACTCTTTTATTATTTTTCTTTTGATTTCAGTCGGAGCACCAAGAAATCCGCCATTATCCATACCAGGTGGGTAAGGTTTTTCTTTAGCCATGCCTCTTTCTCTTCTTTCAGCAGCATCTGCTCTATCAAATCTTTTTCTTGCTTCTTCTTTAGAAATTCTTTTTCCTTTCTTGTCGGAATAAACTACACCATTCTCACCAGATCCACTTTTCATTCCTGGAAGCTTAGGTTGCTTCTTCTTACCAAATAACTCTCTTATTTTTTTTAATCTTTTTGGATCATTTCCTGCAGCTTTTAAAACTATTTTTGGTATTTGTAATCCTATTTTTTGTAATCCTTTTTTCTCAGCCATTTTTAAATCCTTTCAATAAAGGCCCATAATATTTAACAAGACTTGGGTTGCTTACTTTTTTACCTGCAAGCTCAGAATGCATATAAGAACCTATATATGAATTCTCTTTCATTTTTGTTCCAGGTGCTTTTGATGTTGTTTCAGAGAACGCAGCTCTACCCATAGCAGCCTTCATTACTTTCTTGCCAGCAGGCACACAGTTAGGCACCATCTTATTGCCTTTCTTCTTCATACCTTTTTGAACGTAACCGTCCCAACAGGGTCCTTGTTTTGCCATTAGTCCTCCTTTTTAGCGGCCGCTTTGAGAGTGTTAATCTTCTCCTTTTTGCGGTTGTACAACTTCTTAGATAATAGCACTCTTAGACGAAATGTTCTAGACCTTACGGCTTCTACGAATGGATTCTTTGGCTTTTTTGGCAATGTTAACTACTCCTGATTTACCCATAACTTTAGCCCTTTGTTCCATAACTGTTAAAATTTGTATTTTTCTAGCAAAAGGTTTATTTACTTTTTTTACTTTAGCTGCTGTAGCTCTAGCATCAGCAGGTGTTGCAAATTTTATTTTTACTGTATCTCTAGGATTTTCATCTGTGTATAATCTTCTACCAGATCCTTTTGGTTTTTTGCCTGTGCCTTTTACTGGGTCTTTCATACTAAATCTACAGCTTTACCTATTACAGGTGCATATTTAGTTCTACCTTCTTTTTTAAATGCATGCAAGAATTGTTTTCGTGGTTGCTCAGGGATATAGCTACAATGAATCCAACCACTATTAGGTTCACCTGGAGTGTAGAACTCGAGGATGAGCTGGTCATACGGCAAGTTCTTGTGAATCCAATCAGCTAATTCGGCATTGTCTGTACCCATTACTTCAAAGTCGGCTGCCTCAGCTTTTGCGTGTTGGCTGTTTGCTGAACTTTTTATGGCAAGACATAAATCTACACTACGAAAGCAGCTAGTGACCTTTACTCTGCCAAAGTGATCACGCACTGGCTGTAAAATATTTTCACAAAGGGCTTTTAATTTTTCTATTTGTTCTGCGCTTGGATTATTGTTTATACCCATCCTGATAGCGGTATCTGATTTAATTAATTCTGAAAGGGTAAAATTACGTGTCAGATTCATTTCTTCTCCATTTCGTAAAACATTTTATCTGTATCTTCTGTAACCATGTCATTATCTTCTGCATCCCAGTAAGTAGTTTGGACTTTATAGTCAGGCCAAGAGCTATCAGTAGTATAACTGTTAACGTGCCAAAGACAACGATTATTAGGCTGAGCTGCATAATTACCGTTATTAAGAGCCAATATATGCGCACACTTATGTTCTTGAGGTATTTCAGAATGTTCTGTATCCAATATGTTAGTATCTGGGTGAGCCCAATCAATCGTGAATAAATATTTTCCATGATAAAATTTTTTATCTAATCCTAAATATTTTCCGTTTAAACCATCCAACCAATCAAAGCAATGAACACTAGGCCAATAACTAAAACAGTTCCACAATTCCAACTCGTATGGCTGCATATCTGGCACCTTGGCTCTATCATAAGATTTTTGGAAAAACGCTGAGATAGGCAACCTCCAATAGCACGCACCGTTGGGTAACATGATATTAAATAAGATAGCACGCCCTGAAATACTTGTAATACCAAAGACCACACATTCACTATCTTGCCCTTTATATTTTTCATCCATATCATAAAGATATTCCTTTCTTATTTTACAATAAATCGGTGGTATATTTGCATTTAAATACGCCATTAGTCTAGTATCAATGAAAGTATTTTTTTCTCTCCCATGTATACTTCTATATTTGCTTTAGATTGTATACATTTAAAAACAACTCTATCTGTAGGACTACGGTCCTTCATAGCATAACGTCTAGCTTTCATACAGCTAGATAATGACTCGTGATATCTATGCTCTACAATTTTATGATCTTGTATTAATAAAAGTGCAAAAACCATTTCTATCATTAATGCCCACTCCCATCTCTAATTAATTTTTCTACATCTTCTGTAAGTTTCTTTGTTCTTTCTTGTAAGAATTCTATGTTAACTGCATTGTTTCTCATACTTTTTACCTCTGCATCTATGTCCTCTAATAATCCTGCGATATGCTCCACCAACATAAAGAGCTCCGCTTCCCCACTTGATTGACCAAGTTCTCCACGTGGATATTTAATTCTAAACTCAGAGTTTTGTTCTAAATCTTTTTGCATCAACTCTATTTGTGTACTGTGCTTGTTAAGCGTCTCGTGAAGACCGAAATACGCCCAGGTTCCGATTGCTACCATAGCGATCAAAGACGCTACGGTTTTCATAGGCATCTGCACGGCAGCTTGTTCAGATATTTTTAATGGTTTGTTACTCATTTGGTCCTATAAACTTATCACCCATTAGTTTTATATCAGGATTTTCTTTTTTGTAATTATTTTTAAGATCATCCCAATGACTACCTTCAGGTTTTTTGTTTTCAGGTATGATTATACCAGAACACTTTTGTACTAGCAACGTGAAGTTAGGATTACGTGCGATAGTTGGGTTATTATTAACTTTCCCACACATTTTCATCAACTCTAGCTGTTGTTTAAGTTGTGCATTTTCTGTTTGTACTTCTCTGAATTCTTTCGTGCAGGCTGAACCTAAATACTTTCTCCAAGTGAGTCTTATCGATTGATCATCACTAGGGTTGCTGTAATTACCAGTAGGATCGTAGTGTCTATGGAAATATTCAGACTCCCTTTGTTCGATCGATATGTCAAAAGAGCCAGTGCTACAAGTATTAGTACCATCATTGAGATACTCATTTCTAGGATATGCAGGTTCCATAAATATGGCCATGATACAAAGTAAAGATATTAATAACGCTGTAAAAAAATAATTCATCCTGGCTTTCTCCATGGTTCATAAATCCTATCTACTCAAATCTTTTATATCATAGTCGTGTTCTCTGACTTGGTCTGCTAATTGTCTATATAAATTTTCTGCCATCTGCCATGTTGCTTCTGCGGATGACAGTCTTGTATTTATTTCAGTAATTTTTTCTTCAGCTACAGATAAATCTCTTTGTAAATTAATAATTTCTTGTTCTGATTGATTAATACTATCTGTAAGATTTACAACATATCTGACACCTGTGAATGTCCCCACCACTAGTGAGGCCACCACAGGTACCATTACAATGTTTTTTTTTAATAAATCTACTAACATCTATCCCCAATGATGCCACCATTCTTTAATTTTTTTAAATGGCCACATTATTATTTCTTTTATTTTTTTTAACATTTCCATCTCCTTCTTGCTTGTCTTAATCTTGAATTTGGGTCTTTTGCAGCTTTGGGAAATTTTTTCATTTGCCCAGCTGATCTTGCGCAAAATGATTTACGTCTTTTAGCAGCCTCCGACCCTGGTTTGACTTTACCAGTTACGGCTGTTTTTAATTTTGAACCAGGGTTAGCACGCCTGTAAGCAGCTACCCCAGCTTGTGTCATTCCAGCACCTTTTTCTGTTGGTCTGAAATTTTTTTTATTACGAGCGGGCATGACATCGCCACCCCTTTTCATAGCCTCGTATTTTTTGTACATCTTACGTATGTGTAATTGTCACCGAAGTATTAGCTGCAACAACTACAATACCATCCTTAAATAAAACACCTGATCCAGGCATGTAGATATCAATTCCTTCTGTGCCAAAAACATATTTCAATTTTAAGTTACCTGATGCTACAGCACCTGTAGTTGCACAATCATGAAACTCAAGTTGACCACTTGCATGTCCTTTAGCTTGCACGCTAGTAATTCTTCCTCTACCTGTAATCATAACATGGGTACCACTTCCTTTATGTACCGACAGTTGATCTGATGTAAAACTTCCTCCACCTGACATAATATTCTCCTTTGTTTGTGGCTCCCGAAGGAGCCACTAATTTTATTTATTAAAACTGTTGAATGTTAATAATAAATCTAAAGTTACCGTTAGCTGATGCGTTAACAGTGTTTGTAATTTGCAAGAAAATATTTCTTGCTGCACCAGAAACGTTAGCAGCTGGAGATGCTGCAGGTGATGCATCACTTCCAGTTGTGTTTATTAATGTTAAGTTGTAACCAGCTCCTGCAGGAACAGTAGTTCCACCATCAAGAATTTGATCCGTGATTGCAGTTACTAATTGAGCCCCACCTGTTGCAGTCCCTACTTTAAAACCAATGTCACCAGCTCCTGTTAAAGTTGGTGCGGAAGTACAAACAATGTCAATTGAAGTAATAATTGAATTATTTGGCTGAGAGAATTGTACCTCAGTAGTTCCAGCTGTTGATGCTACGATTACGTCTGCAGTTCCTTGTGCAACAAGTTTTGTACCTGTGTAAGCACCTGTTGAACTAATTGCGAATACATTTGTAAAAGCACCTGTAGTCGCGTTTTTCGTTGCTCCAATAAAACCGTTCTCCGATCGTACCGGTCCCGAAAATGTTGTGTTAGCCATAATTTTCTCCTTTGTATAGCGTTAGTTATGTCGTCTCTATACCGTCTGCCTAGCCAGTCGACATAATAGTTTCTCTAGGTTTTTATATTATACATAAAAAAAGGGGCGATGTGAACACCGCCCCTTTAGTAAATACTTACGTATTATCTATTAACTAGTTGGTAAATTTCCGTTACCAAAAACACATCTTGGATCAGAAAATCCAAAAGAGTATCTTTCTCTAGCTTTAAATCTTACGTTACCAGTATCGAAGTCTCCTTCCATTGCTGTTTTGATTGGTGATCTAACGAACATTTTGAATCCGTTAGGTACATCAGTCAATAAGAAATAAGAGTCTGTATCAGTTAAGAAGTTATTGATTACATAACCCTCTGGTACCATACCCATGCTTCTTACAGCATTGATGTCATTATCAGCAGTTCCTGTTCTCATAGGTGACTTCATTAGTCTCTCAGCAGTAAATTGTAATTCTTTTGGAATTATCATTTTTCTACCTTGAGTTGCTATTTTTAGTCCTCTTTCATCTACGAACCCAGCAATGTCAATTAATGACTGCTCAAGTGAAGTTTCGTTAAGGTCTGCAGCAGTTGAAAGAACATTTGAGAAAGTTCCACCAGTTGCAAGTGGGTGAGCGTTTCCAATTAAGGATTCACCGTCACCACCTGTTACAGTTGTAACTTGTGCATTGTTCAATACGTTTGCAGCTTTAACTTGCTTCGTATTTGCCATAGATCTTGCAAGAGCTCTTGTGTATCTTGCAGCTAATCTATCGTAAAGGTTATCTTCGATTGCTTCCTCTGTGATAGCAAATGCTAACGCGATTGTTTCGTGCGTGTATCTAGCAGTGAATGTTTCAGTTGCTTGATCAAACACAACTCCAGCACCTTCTTGTTTAGTTGGTGCAGAGCCAAATCCCGATAACATTACTTCCTCTTCGAAAGCTCTGTCAGATGTTTCAGTAGTATAAATTTCAGCATGCTGATTTTCATATCTACTATATTCCAGGCCGAATAAGGCATTCAAACCTGGCTCTAGTTCTTTGACTAGTTGCGATCGTGATATTGCCATAGTTTATTCTCCTTATGCTATACCTGTTCCACTTCTGTAGAAGTGGTTGTTGATTCTAACTAGTACATTTGCGTTAGATGTAGAAGTGTCTGAGTTTTCAGGATCTTGCGAAATATCAATTGCTTGTACTGCAAAAGTAGTTGCTGTTCCTGATACTGACACGTCTAGCATCGCTTGCGATATACCAGTTACTGTACTTCCATCGTTGGAACTCAACGAATAGTTTTTAAATAGATCCGCTCTTGTGAAAGCAGCATCTGCATTCATTAAAAACACAGCATCTGGATCATCAATTACGAAAGCGACAATGTCACTTGCATTTGTTGATGCCGGATAAAAGTTTTTGAATGTAGGCTTTCCAGTAGTTGGATCAGTAAAAAAACACCCGTTGAATACGCCCACAACAGCTTCCGATGTGTTGTAAGTAGAAACTTCAATGTTTCCTGTTGACACCGGAACGACTAAATCACCTTGGAATATATTTGATCCGTAGTTTGCTTTAATCGTGTATCTGTTTTGAGCTCCAGCTAATGGTGTACCATCTAGTTTTCTGTAAGGTTTTAGACCAAACTTTTCTAGTTGATTTGCCATAGTTGTTTTCTCCGTTTATTTATATTTAACTTATCCAAGTTACTTATAGGTATCGCAAAAATATTACTTTTTACGAGAACCGCCAAAGGTAACTCTAGACTGCCTATCAATATTGATTGGCATGTCCGGGTGTTGTTCCTTCATAAGATCTCTATCAATCGCGTCTGTTCTGTCTTGAGTAATTTTTTTAAAATACTCAGCACGTTGTTTTAAAATCTCTTCTGGTATCCTTGCCAACACAAGGCCCCCAATCCCGATTAGACCAGCATGTTTTCCTTCAGATATAACTGGGTATTCATGTTCACCTATTTCACTTAAAAGTGTTTCAGCTTTCAAAAATTCCCAACCTTCTCTTAGTTTCTTTGAAACGTTTGCAACGTCCTCGAAACCTGCAGTAGAAGTACGTATCCATCTATGACAGTACCCCTGCGGTGCAGCTGGCGCATCCAAACTGGATGGTGGAGTCCAATCTTTTTTTCTAGTTTCTTTAACTCTAGTATTAGACTCGCGTGAAGTTTTTATTTTTTCCATGTTATACTCCTTCCTTCACGTATTTTGCGTATTCCTCTAGTGGCACCCCTAATTTCTTAGCGATAACTACCTGTGATTTGGTGAGCTTCACAGACTTGCGTCCACCTGATCTTCTACTAACAGAAGCTACGTTTTGGACGGGTGCAGCTTTTGTTGGTTCTTCAGTTGAAGATTCGGCAAACTTCTGAGGGAAATATTCCTTCATACGTTTGTTGATTTGATTATAATACTCATCAGTTTCCCCGTCAATTCCCTGCTGTACAAGCTCTTCGTGAATGCTCATAGCAGCTCCAGTTAGAACTCTATCAGTTCCAAACCAATCGTTATCCTCTGCCCATTTTTGAGCTTTTGGACTTATTGGAGCCTGTGGTTGTTGCTCTGGTTGACTAGGTTTTGATTCAGCATCTTTTTTCTTTGCCTCTTTTTCACCAAGTGACATAGAAACTTTTTCTTTCTCAACAGCTAATTTAGTAAGTTCATCATTAGCTTCCATGATTTTTTCAGCATCTTGTGCCTCCAAAGCCATTTTGAGATTGTTTTTTGCTTTATCCCTTTCAGAGTCTATTCTAGCATCATACTCTTTAAGGTAATTTGTGTCAGTTTCATCAAACTTTTTTTCTACTGTATCAAATTTATCTTTGATGCCCTTTGCATACTCTAAAGCTGCTTTTTCTCTTCGTTCAGCTTCTCTTATTTGAAAGGTAAGTTTTTTTATACGCTTTTGTACTTTATCAGAATAGTCTTCAAGATCACCTTTATCTTCTTCAACCTTTTGTTCTACTTTAGTAACTTCAGGTTTTTCAGGTTCTTCCTTGGTTTCCTCCAAAAGTTCTTTTGCTGATTTACCACTTTGTGTAACATCAGTATAACCTAAATCGACATTTTCTTTTTGTGCAAAAGATTCATCAGGCTCTTTTGGACTTTCAATATCGACATTTTCTTCATTGACACCATCGGTGTCTAACTCCACTTCGGGAGATTTATTTTCTTCAGCCATTTATCCTCCTTAGTAATGGTGCAAAATATCACGTGGATTTTTTATTGTTGAGATAACTTCATCATCATTCAACACTCTAACTTCTCCACCTTCTATCTTGAATCTTGAACCAGCGTACCTACTAAATATTATCCATTCGTGTAGTTTACACCAAGGTCCTAACGGAAATTTATCTTTGTCTCTGTAACAAAGATTACCCATTTTAAGAACTAGGCCACAGACGGTTGTCATCTGTATTGTTTCTGCAGTTTGATCAGATAAAATTATACCACCTTTTGTTTTTTTAGGACCAGCATATGGTAACACCAATAATCTGTAACCTGTAGGTGTTGGTAATCTATCTAATAGTTTTTCGTCTATTGCTTTGGGATCAAGGACTGTTTTTACTTCTTCCTCGGGTTTATACGAGTCTTCAAGTTTTTTATCAGCCCGTTTCGGTTTCACCGTGGACATTGTCATCTTCTAACTCCTGTTTATTCAGCAGGTCTTTTAGTTCCTGTTGCAAATCTTCTAAAGATTTGATTTGTCCTCTAACATATTGTAGTTGATCTATAGTGTCAACACTATATATAGCGGCTTCTTTATATCTTTGGAGTCTTTTTTTTATTAAATTTTGTAATAAAGATATTGTATTTAAATCCATTAATACTTCCTTAGAACTATTTTATTTTTTCCAATATGCATTGGTTTTATGTCTAAAAGTTCAGCCACTTGCACACACATTGGAGATTTATAAGATTCATAATCATCTAAAACAATAAAACCTTTTTTATTTAATCTTTCACCAAAGAAAATTAATTCTTTTAAAACATCAATTGTTTTATGAGGTCCATCAAGAAATACAAGATCGTAATCGTTTCTTACAATTCTTTGTTTTTTATAAATCGGGACACCATCGCTAAATCTAGACATAAAATCATCATCACTCATTTGAAATAGGGTAAAATTATCAAAATGTAAATTTTGAAGTAAAGTTGTTTTCATTGAGTTTGGATAAGTGGGTGAAACACCGCTTGTGTGATGCACAGTAGAATCTTTATCAAAATGATCATAATTAATATCACCATATGGATCTATGCCTATATGCCAATGGTTTTTATGTTTTAATGATTCTAATATTGTATGTGAACCTTTACCTAGCCTTACGCCAATCTCACAAGTAAAAGGATTTTCACTCATGATTAGTCCACAAATCTTTTCGATTAAATCGTATTCTATACTATCGCCTTCAATCATTAAATTCTTTTAATATACCAAGCTTATCCTCTGCTTCTGCAATTTTTGCAACAAGTTTATCGGCTTCTATTACGACATCTGGGTGTTCTGCAACTCCAACAGGATTTTCAAGATATACTTTAAGATTCGCTTCTGCCTCTGATATATCGGCATTATATTTATCTTCTAAAGCTTTTAAGATTACATCACGCATGTGGTGACTATAATAATTTTTAGGTATTATGCAAACGTTTTTACATTTGTTGGCTTACCGCCTACGCCTTGAGCTTTACCTCTTTTTCTCGCAACCGCAGAACGCCTTTGCGATTCGGTCATTCGGGCGGCTTTTGCAGCAGGCACGCATTTGGGGTATTTTCTTTTTGATCCACTTGCAGATTTTCTTCCACACGGTTTAAAACCTCCACCTTTCTTTTTTGAACCTATATCCACCCACTTTTGAGAAAACCACTTTTTGAGGCCTCCCTCTTTCATGTACTGGATATTTTTTTGCATTAGATTATATCTTTATAATAATCAGACATTCCACCTTTAGCATATCCTTTTGCAGGGTTATTTAATTCAGCAGTTAAACCACCTTTTTTAACGCTATACATTACAACTGGATTACCAGGTTGAGATCCTCTGTTTGGATATTTTAATTGAAAACCTTTTTCATCGAGCATAGTTGGTTTTCTTTTTCTTTTTTTCAAACCACCTGCTGGCCCTGCTTTTTTTGTTTTTACTTTACTCATATCAGCACCGCCACCTTTACTTTTACCCATAAGTTTTTTTCTAAGTGCCATTGCAGCTCCACCTATTGGCATTTTTTCCTCTACCATTTTTTTACCAATCATCATTGCACCTAATGCTGCTTTTTTTGGGCCTTTGAAATCTTTTCTTTTTACTCCTGATGGATCTTTAATTTTGCCTGCACAAATTTTACTAGCGTAAGCGTTAGCATATGCTGACGGATACACTGCAAATTTTCTTTTCGCTGCAGCTTTACCTCTTGGACATAGTTTAGTCATTTATTTTTTTCCTCCTCTGAATATTTGTGTTCCCTTTATACCATAAATGCTCGCCACGACAAGAATCCATAAATTTGTAAACCAACTTGGCAGCTGTTGGAACTGTATAAAGAATTCTTTTATTTTTTCAGACGCTGCCGGATCCTCGCTGAAGACCCCGTAAGCAATCACTAATATTGGGAGCGTAAGAACGACCAATACGAATTCGTCTTTCCAGTCCGATTGTCGGGCCTCTAACAATTTCCCTTGGTACTCGCTCTCTCCTCGTGCCATCTTAGATGCATGCATGTGTTGTGCATCTGCCATAGCCATTTTAGTCTCTTGTTTCTTTTTGTAGATATGACTAGCTGCGTTCAATCCTAATTTTAAGGCACTTAACCACATGTTTAAATTTCTCCTTACGTCTTTTACTTAAATAATCTATCATTTTATCAATCGTATTTAAAGCCCCCTTACCGTTAACACGCCAACGCCAAGTATCTTTATGATGCTCTTTTCTACGTTTACAAAGGTAAAATGCACCGCCAAAAAAGTCATGAAATCTTTTAACCATGTCTTTATCTGTCATTTCAACAGAACAAGCAAAATATTTTTTGGTTTTTAGCTTAGACCAGATTCCAAAACTACCTTCTCCATCAAAAACACCTGATAAAAAAATAATTTTCTCTTTTTCGTTAAGTTTATCGTAGACCGATGAACTTTTTTCCGGATACTTGAATATTTTTAATTCCTTTAATGTCAGATTTAGCTCCTGGTTCTCTATGTGGGCATCCTCCTAGCTTTAGACCTTGTGGATTAGGTCCTGATTTTGGAGGTGGCCCCGATTTTACACCACCGCTTAGTCCTTTTTTACTTTTTTGCATCTATTTTTTCCCTCGCTACTTCTAATCTTTCATCTGATTGTTGATCTTGGGTTGCTAATCTATCATAATCAAATTCTAGTCTGTCAGCAGCTCTTTGATTCTCTTGTGCTTGTTTAAATTGTGTCTCTTCAGCTTTTCTCTGCATGTCCATAGCTCTTAAATCAACCTCTTGTTGTTTAATTCTTACTAATGGGTCTTGTTTGGCAGCATTTGCCTGCATTTCTGTTTGAGCAAGCTCTGATGTTATCTGTGCAGTTCTTTTTGCTACCTCTGCATCATACATAATTTGAAATTGTTCTGGATCTGCCTGTTGCATCTCAGCCATTTCTGGGTTTTGTGCCATAGATGCATTAATTTCTGCTCTAGCTTTAAAAGAAATATGATCGGAAACGTGCGATTGTAGTAAAGCGTACACTTGTGGATTTATTTGTACCATTCTTGTG
>VTLG01014694.1_pt1 | contig 31236 bp, 45 predicted proteins | sample 4694571 | NCBI WGS metagenome assembly VTLG01 (sample SAMN12604809, study PRJNA352737) | marine metagenome | biome: ENVO:00000447; feature: ENVO:00000209|ENVO:00000569|ENVO:01000036; material: ENVO:00002151; isolation source: viral sequences binned using virsorter ...
CTGTATTTATTGTTTTAATTACTGAACCAAAAGTTTGATCTGAACTATCTACAAGTATCTCTAAATCTTGAAATTTTGTGCCTCCATCTACTGTTATATCTAATTTATAGGTTGTTCCTCCTGTTAGTCCTGTAGGTGTTGAAGGGGTTATCCCTGTTAATCCACATTCTTGGTATCCAGCTTTATAAAACATAAAAGCAATACTTGTAGGAACAATTCCTTCTGGTGTTGAATTTGATTTTCTTCCATATCCAAAGAAATTTTTACTCCACCATTTTCCATCTATTGTGCATTTAAGTTTATCTGATGAATCAAAATCTAAATATTTATTATAAAAAGCCATTCTTATATCTGCATCATCAGCATGGTCACTTGCTGCAGTTGAACCAGCAATCCCCCTTCTTACTGTTAAGGTATTGGTAGCAAGAGCTGCTTTTGCACCTATGCCAGTAACTTCCATAATTTCATTTCCAACTCTAATTGTATCACCCAATTTAAAAACATTGGCACCACAATTTGCTGCAGATGTATAATCCTCTATATATAATGTAGTATTTGTAGCACTGCCAACAATATTATCAGTTGCTGTGTCATTGTTAGTATCAAGATTTAAGGTAACATAAGCATTGGAATCTGGTGCTGTAAAATCTACAAAATTTGAAGCATCTAATGATCTTAATTGATTTGAACTTGAAGCAACAGCATTTATAGGAACATCCATTTTAGTACCAGGTGTTAAAAGGAAGTGCATATAAGTATCTGTGCCTGTTTGTGTATCACCATCTGAATATGTTGCATATTTACAAACAGCCATTAAAACAGCCCTGCCTTTATTTTCCAAAATTATTCTTTTGGGATCAGATGTTTTATGTGCAGAGGAAGTGTCTGTTTTATTAATTGACAATATTTCTACAGAATCAGAACCTGAAACTCTTGTAATAGTTTTTGTTATGGTGGTTACATTAGCTGCCTCTTGTCCTAATGCTAATGGTTGATTTAAAGCTGCTTGTTGTCCTGCTGCCACCATTTGTTGAGTAGGACTGCTTGGTGAACCCACTGAATCACCTACATAAGTCGGCATAATTATTCTCCTTTCTAAATTTATCTAAAATGATATCTGATTTGCACATTATAACTGATATCTGAATTAACTGAATCTTGTTCAAAAAAACACATTAATACTTTTTCTTTATTTACATCTGCACTATCTATAGTAAATGCCTGTGTATATAATTGCTCACTACCAGCATTAGTTATATCTGATGAAGTATGGGCTATTAAAGTTCCATTGGATAATGCTGAGGTATGTCCTGATGTTAAATCATAACTAAATAAATGTAATCGTGTCGTATCCCCAGTTGCTGCATCTGCTCCCTGTATTGACATCACAGAATCTATTGTTATATGTAATGGTATATACCACATACAACAAGCTAAATCAGAAGCTTTATCTGTATTAGCATCTGCTGTTGTAAATGATGTAGCTGGATCAGTTCCATTACCAAAATCTGGTGGTTGTAATATACTATCAAAAACTCCAGTGCCTATTCCCATTGGATAATGGTAACCTGCTGCTGTTGAAGCATTGCCTGATGCCCTTATTCCAAATTGAATTAAATTAGTTTGCACATTAGCAGCCTGTGAGCCTGATTTTACAACTTGATTAGTTGTATCGGCTACCATACAAGCTTCACCACCACTTCCCTGAACCTTAAAAGTGTTTGCAGTATTATCATTAATTGGTTGAATTAATAAAGCATCATCAGATAACATCATACAACTATTAGCACCATCACCACTTTGAACCCTACGAGTAGCAGTATCTATTCCAGTATTGGTTGATTGATCAATAGTTAAATCCCTTTTATATGTTTGACTTATAGGTTGATTAGTTTTTGAAGGCATTAAAAATTGGCTCCTAAAAATGGTGCATTATAAGTTACACCTGCTGTATAAGTTATTTCTAATTTAGGCTTATTTATACCACTATTAGAAAAAGTAAATGTTTCTAAATGATCTGACGATATAGTCAATGATCCTATTGCATCTTCATCTGCTACAACAGCCACCCTAAATAATCCACTACCTACAGCACTTTGAATATCTGTTATTCCATCACTATTCATTGGAAATGTTAAATATCCACTTCCAGCAGATGTTGCTCGGATTTTTGTGCTATAAGCATTCATTGTTCCCAAACTAACCATTACTGAATCATAATCACCTGATGATAATGATGTAGATGAACTGCTCCATTCTACTGCTTTAAACCATTGATCTCGTGTTGTGTTTTGATATAATTTTAAATCTGCTGAATCTACTGTTCCTGATTCACTACTTAAATCGAACAAGAAAAATGCTCTTATGTAATTGTAAAAAGCACCACGACCTGCTGGTATTCTATCTATTCCAACTAAAGCTGTTGTATCGCTATCTGATACTGTTCCTGTTGCATTTAATCTTGCATTACCCACTATTGAATTTTGATAATTAATTACTCCATCTGATGTTGTGCTATATATTGTAGAATCAGGCATTATCCAAAATCCAAACTGGCAGCACCATAATATTTTATACCATCAAAGTAAAATGAAATCAGGTCTATATCTGCTGCACCTGTGCTTAATGTCGGTGCTGATGATCCTGCCCATTTAATAGTAGGATCCCAAGTTCCAACAGTATCAGAACCATCACCTTGAATCACCCTTAACATTAAATTACAAGCACCTGGTGGATCAGTAAAATTAATTGTACATCCTGTTCCAGTAATGGTAAGTTTTTGTTTTTGACTTTCATTCCAATCTATTACAACAGTTCCAGTAGTAACCGAATTAACTAATTCCTTCTCAAATGTTATAATTTTTTTAGTCTTTATACTATTTAAATCCAATCTCTCTGTTATTTCTAAATTGCCTGTAATTCTCGCACCATTATTTTCACTTGCTATTTCTAATGAAGTTTTTTCACCACTAATTTTTATTGGTCTTATTGCATCATCAATAGGATGTCCTTCTTGTAAGGCTATTTCGTTAGCTTTTATCATTTTTAATCACTTCACTTAAAGCATCTAATTTTAAATGCAATTCTACTATTTTTAATTCTAATTCTTGACATTTTTTATCTGTTGAATTTGGTTCATCTTTATATTTAATTAAATCCTTAATTACATCACTATTCATTACCAATTTTAATATTTGATTTAATAGGACAGTTTGTATCATTTACCAGCTTCCAATACAGCTTCTTCCACCACTTCCCATATACCTTCTAATAATTTCTTTTCATCAGCTTCATTAGCAAATGGAATATCTATTTTTTTATTCATTTCAGCAATAATTTTTTCCTTTTGACCTAATACCATTTTTACTGCTAAACTTTTAATTACTTTTAATAATTTATCCATTATTTTCCTTTCATTGACAAATCTACATATACTTTTAAATCTGATTTAATTTCACTACACCATTTTTTTATCTTTTCTGTATCATCTCTTTCTTGGTCAAATCTTGTGTGCATTTCTTTCTTTATTTCATCTAATTCTTTTAGCAGATGATCATGCCTATTATCAAAGCGAGTTAGTGTGCCTTCGACTTTATCTCTTAATATATATCTCATAACCCAAGCTAACATTCCTAAAGCAGATATTGCTATTGCTATTGGAAATCCTAATTCCTTAATTAATACAATTAAATCTTGTGTCATTTTTTAAGTTTATCTCCTGATCCATATAATATATCACTTGATACTGCTGCCTTAATATTTCCATCTACCACTTTTATTGCTTTATCATCTAATACTAACTCTGTTGATTTTTGCTTATCAGCCTTTAAATGATCCACCAAAGATTTAGTTATATCTGATTGTATTTTAATAACTGATGTAACTGGATCATCTTTTTGATCTGCACCTGAAAATGATGCTAATATAGATATAAGAGCCATAGAGGTTGAACTGGTAGCTGAGGCAATAATTGCAATCATAGCAGCATCCTCAATATAAATGATGGATCCCACCAATCCTCCGAAAAGCAAAATAATTGTAGGTAAAGACCAATTTGCAATCCTCACAGCAGCTTTATCTTTCATAATTGCTATCTGTGTTTGTCTTTCCCTCTTGATTTTATCTACATCTATATTTGCTTTTATACTCATTCTTTTATTAATTCAAAATGTGGTAAATCATCAAATGTATTTTTGCTAAAATCTATCTTTCCATTTTCAAAACCTTTCCAATTTCCACCCCACCTAACTTTGTGCTTCATTTGTCCTACATCATATAACATATCTGCCATAGCCAACACCATCCCTGCAAAATAAAAGAATCTTTCTCTATCATTCCAATCAACTGGATAAGGAACAACATCAACTGCATTTGAAGGCATAGCATTATGTCTACCATTTGGATATTTAGCTTTAGAATGTCCTTCAGCTACTGCTTTATCCTGATCTTTTTTATTCCTATATCCACATAATACAGAACAATCAATTTGCTTTATTACATGATTGAATAATATTTTTAAATCAATATGGCAAGTATTTAATCTTTTTTTTGATGTGCTACCAAATTTAGGCATATTATGATCCTTGTAAAAATCCTATCCTAACCTTAACATCATTTGTCTCACCAAAAGTTACAGCACTTCCTCTATTAATTATGTGCATATATAAACTGGAATCATCTTTAGCAGTTTGAACCATCAAATCTATATTACTTTTAGTCGCCAATCTTGTATCCACTAAATCTGTATAATCAGCTGATGCTACAGAAATATGTCCTTGAAATAAATTAATTGTAGAATCTAAATCAGCCACATCTTCACCAACTGCCTTACCTTCATCATCAGTAATGGCTGTGTTTGCACTTGCAAAGATTACATCACATTCCAAAGTTGAATTTGTTTCATCTATTAAAATTAAAGATTTTATTATTGCAGTACCATTTTTTCTTCTAACTGCATTAGGAATTTCAATAGATTGAGCAACCACTTTATTTTGATTAATTTGCTCTGCATCAGTTGTAGCAGTAACAGTGATTAATTTATAAATATCTCCCATTAAACTTCCTCCAATTTCCAACCTTTTTTCTTCAACCTTGCTTTTTTAAGATCACTTATATCATCCCTATAAATAACTTTACCATTGTCTTTTGTGATGGCGAATTTTTTAGGTTTTGATGCTTCTTTTTTAACTTCTTTTTTGGCTTTAGCCATTTCATTCTCCTTATGATTTTATTATATTACCATTTTGATCAAATTTTATACCACTAAAAATACCAATATTGTCTGCACCTTTTCCTTCTTTATTTCTTTTAACTCTATTTCCAACCTCTTGAATATAATCCATATATTTTATTTTTTGACCTTTATAATAGGCTTGTTGTCCTTTATTCTTATCTTCATATAATTCTAATTTATTTGTAGGATCAAGTTCACATTTGAAAACATCATTATTCAAATTTCCAATTTCTTTTTTTTTATTTTTCATATTATAAAAAAGGGTGGCTTTTACACCACCCTTAATTGAGTGATTATGATACTTCAGTATCTATTTCAACACCATATACATCAACTAATTCTTTTGCTTGATAATAAGCATTAGCAACAAGAGTAGTTTTTGCATTAACTTCTTCTCTTTCAGAAGCCATTTGGATAAAATTACCACCACCGAAATCAATATAACCACAACCAATAGCTTGTTTTGAGAACATTCCACCTTCTTTTCTACCAGTTGCACCATCTAATACTGCTGTTGTAGTATGAATAGATACACCAGCTAAAGTGGTTACAAAACCAGCACCCATAAATTGATCTTTAACTGAATCAGGGGCTTGACCACCAAATGATGATGTTCCACCATTTGCTGGAGAGGTTACTGTAAATTCATTAGACAATCCAAATGATCCATATACCTGTAATGGATGCAAAACTGCTGCATAAGGTCTTGGTGCATCATTTGCCTCTAATGTTGCTAAAGCATCCATAAATATTGGAAATGTCAAAGCATCATCGTGTCCTACATTATTAGAAAAATTATCCAAAAGATCACATACCTCTGCATCAAATTTACGAGCCACATCATTACCCAACTGCAAACCTGCATTAACAAGCAAAGCATCTGCATTTCCATGAGCAGATAAATCAGTTATTTCTGCCCTGATTGCTCTACGAAGAACCTTACAATCCACTGCTGTTGTTTCTATATTTGTTAAATTGGCTGCTGTTTCTTCAGCACCATCAGCATGCTCATCAACACCATAAGTAGCATTGGTTGGATCATGTTTAGTATATACTGGAAAATTTACAGTACTTGTGCCTGAAGGGGCTGGAGACATTGTAATTAATGGACCCATTACATTTGCTTTATTAAATTGAACTATAGCTGCTGCTATGGCTGTTCCCAGACCACCAGCTGCTACACCTACATCTGTTACTGCTGCACCTTGTGCCATTTTTGACCTCTTATTTTACCCTCTATCAACTATGGCTAAACCATCTTCAAGTAGGGTTAATTATTTATTATTTAAATTTCCCCAGCTAAAACCCTTAACATTTTTCGCTAAATGTTCCTCTGCACCTTTGGGATCATAGGCAGCCCATTCAGCCATAGAGTTATAGCCACCAAATTCACCTTTAGCAGTTGTTCCTGCTCTTGATGAATCGGTTTTACCTGCATTAGCACCACTATTAAGTTGATCTATATATCTCGCTTTAATAGTATTGCTCATGTGTTTTGTAAATACTTTATGTTCCTCTGGAATTTTTGCATCTAATCTTTCTGATTCTTCCAGCTCTCTTTTTTTATAGCCTTCTAATTGTTCTTTTAGTGTCGAATTTTCAGAATTAGTTTCATTGTATAAAGTCTCAAACTCTGAGTTCTTTTTTAATGCCTCTTGCCTTGCTTCTTCCTGTGCAGCCTTTAGCTCTGCAAGTTCATTTCTTAAACTCTCTGTTTCTGACTTAAACTCATTCTTTTGATTGTTCACCTCTTGAAATCTACCATAAGGCACATCTTTTTTTTCAACTTGAGTGTTGGGATTTGTTTCGCTGTTTCCTTCAGCTTCTTGAGTATTTACTTGTTCTTCTGTCATTTTGTTTCCTCTTTTGTGAGTTATATCATATTTTTAATTTAATTATTAAATATTAATAATTCCACCTTTTATTTTATCAAATTTATTTTGAACATATTCCTCTGCTTTTTTTATTATCATTTTAGAACATTTATCTGGTAAAGGTTTGCTATCTTTTGTTATAATTCTACCCAATTTTGCCAAATGTTTTACCCTGCCCTGTCTAACAATGCTTCCAAATCCAAAACCATTTGAATTAATTTTAGAAACACCCATGCTTCTTAAAAGGTCGGTTGATAACACTGGTGCCCTTGAATCTTTAAATTCTAAAGCTTGTCTTGGTATTGTTCCACTTTTTTTAGCTTCCTCATATTCAGGACTATATTTTGGATAATTTTTACCATCTATATCTTTTGCACCCTTTCCTCCTGAAGTTCCAAAAATGTGTTTTCTATAACAAGCAATTACATTTGGTGCTATTTTTGAAAAAAATATTTTATCCAACACTTTCATTTAAAATTTTCTCTGCCTCCTCTTTTCTATAAAATTGTGATCTAACATCCTCTGAAATTGGTTCCCAACTATGTCTGCAATTTATTCCACCACCATTTGTTAATGATGATCCCCAGCCCAAAGATATAATTTCATCCTTAGTTAATGAATTTGCTGAAATAGCATTTAAACAAAAATCTCTTGTCCTGTCATCTGCTGGACCTATGTAAATATATTTGGTGTTTTTTGGTGCTGTTTCCATCATCATTCTATTAACTGCTCTTGAATAATTATTTAAACCATCATTTATAATCCTTTTCATTCCTACATTTGCACCATATCCTTTGCTATTGATAGCCTCCAAAATTTCATCAATAGTGCTACCATTTAAAATGCCAAAAACCACTTCCTGTTTTAAAACATTGGACATAGCAACAATTTCACCAGTTAAATATTTCTCTGATTGTGTAATTAATGCTAATAAATCCTTTTCTTGTATTGGTGAAAATTTAATTTTTCCTAACAATAAACCAGCATTGGCTCCAGTATAACCACTAATCACCTTGCTGGTTTTGGCTTTAATCAAATCCTCCATATTTACATCATTTAAAATTTGAATTTGATCTGTCAAGGGTTTACCTTCAATCAATAACATTAATCCCACTATTATATCTTTTTGAGCAATACCTAATTTTTTAGATAATTCAATAACCTTTTTTTCTATAAAAGATTGATCAGCCATTTAGACTGGTGTTGTTAATGCCTGTAATAATGGTGATGTTGGCTCTTCTTCTGTTTCTTCAATTCCTGACCTTTCAGCCAAATAATCTAAAGCAATTTGTCTTTCTGGATATTTATCTGGGTCTTGTTGCATCAATATATCTGCTTTATCTATTAATCCATTAGCTAATTCCCAATCCCATTTAGCCCTTTGCTCTTCTTCTGATAATATTTCAGTTGATTCTTCATAATCTATGCCTAATAAAAATCCAGCATCTTGACCTTTTTCAACTGCTATTATTCTTTCTTCTATTTCAAATATCTTATTTTCTATTTCTTTCCATCTTATCACATCACTTCTTCTGCTATCCATTAACTCTTGGTTTCTTAATCTTAAAGCAACACCTGACTCAGCTGTTGTGCCTTCTACAAATGAAACTGATAAATGATAATTTTGTGCTAACATTTTATAACTTTCCTTAATTGAATCAGTCAATGCTGGAACACTATTAGGAGGAGCTACCATATTTAATACTCCATCATGTCCTAAAAATGACCATTTATCTTGACCTATTTCCAATTTTTCTTTTTCAATATTACTACCAGTTATATATCCAAATCCAAAAGATTGAAACATAATATTAGCATTTTTATTAAATTCAGCAACATTAGTGGCTTCATTGGTTGCTATTAAATCAGGGGAGGCATCTGTGTCAAAATAACTTGATTCAGGTTTTCCATCTCTATAACATTTAACGAAAGGCATCATATTATAAGGATTCACCATATCTTCATTACCATCTTGAGCCATCTTTTTTCCAGTTCCTTTTTCATATATAAAATGATTATCCATATCCCAATAAGCCCATAATTCAGCAGTTGTATCCAAAACAGATGATCTAACTTGTAATGGATAAGTGATTGCAGTAGGCTCTAATGGATCATCACCATGAAACATAGGTTCCCAATCTCTTATAATATCATATTCAATATGTTCATTTCTCCAAGTAGGTTTGACTAATACACATTCTAACAAATTGGTCAATCTTTCCAACCTTTGCATTTTAAAATCTTTATGGTGAAAAAAATCAATTACATTCTCATTAGAATATTCCCTGATCGGTGCCTTCATATAAACCAAACTAATTCGATCAATAACTCTTTTTGTCAAATTAATATTAGGACAAGGAATTTGTTTATTTAAACTATTTGAAAAGAAATTTTTAGTATATTCCTCAGTTCTGCCTTTATAATAGTTGTAGGCTTTTTCCCTCGTTTGCAACCATCTTTTTTTATCTTGATCCTGCCAAGCTACTTTTGACATTTCAACTGCTAATTGGGCTGTTGTAGGTATCATCTTTGTATGCTCCCTGTTATTGGTTTAATTATTGGAAATTCATAATCAATGGCATATCTCAAACCATCTGAAAAGTGAGTTCTTTCTTTATTACTTTTATCAATTTCTCTTGTTCCTGCTTTGTTTGCTGTTTGCTCTAAATCAGTTATTAATCCTTTACAACTTGGATCAATTATCAAATCATTTTCACATATTTTATTAACTGCATTAACACTATCAATAATTCTTGGTGCTTTAGGTTTTACCCTTACTTTAAATCCATTTTGTCTTAATATATCGTGATCTGTATGTAATGCAGATGTATGCCTTTGGTTGGCTGGGTCAGGATAAACTATATATTCTTTATTAGGATATTTACTTTTAATCTCTTGAGCCATTCTTTCAGTTAAAAGGTCTTGTCCTCCACTATGATGTAATTCAATTTCATCAAACACCCTGACTTTAGGTGAGTTGTTGTAGGTTTGGAAAATTGAAGCTGCCATGGGCTCCACATTAAAGTCAAGGCTGATTTGGATCGGTAGGGATGAATTATATTTATTTTCTTTGACATTTTCACCTCTTTTAAAATTGTAATATGTTGCACCTTGTTGAAGATTAACAAATTCACCATTAAGATAAGCTTTTAATAATGTTTCATCATAATTTTGCTTTAAACTATCTATAAATTCCTGTGGTAACATTACATTATCTTCTGTTTTACCTCTGATTAATTTATATCCATCTGTGGGATTATCCCCCCAATATTTATAGACAAATTTAAAACCTTCAGGAGTTCCACTACCAAATGCAGTTAATGTGTTACCATCTCTTAATCTTGATAATAACATTTTCCAAGCCCTATCATCTCTCAACTGATCTGCTTCATCTATACCACCAGCAGCTAAATTTAATCCAGCCCACCTTTGATATGATTCACAACTTCTCATAATAACATCACACCAACCCTGTTTCCAATACACCCTATATTTTGTAGAGGATGCAGTATATTCATAATTAAATCCAACCTGTTTTAAAACCAATTCAAATGTTGGTTGAAGCACATCTCTAATCATTGAATAAGTTGGCTCTGCAAGTAATATAGTTTTACCAGCATTTTTAGCACATTGTTTTAAAGCAAATACACAAAATCCATAAGTTTTTCCTGAACCATAACCCCCTAATAAAAAAGGATATTTATCTTCACTCATTACAAAATCTTTTTGATGTTTAAATAATTTAAATGACTTCAATATTAAATCCTTCTGGTAACTCTGTTGTGGTTATTTCCTGTTTATCTGCCTGTCCTAACATTTGTTTACCCAACCAAATCAACATAGCAACATTTCCTCTTTCAGCTGCTCTCATTTGCCATTGTCTTAATCTAATTTTACCCTTTTCTCTACCTTTTGTAAGAAATTCGGAATAACTTTTTCTTATAAGTGATTCATCACATCCAAAAAATGAAGCTATTTCTGTATTAGTGCATCCTAATCCTGATAATTTTTCTACTTGTTCAGGATCTATCTTGTATTTTTTTGGTCTTGCCATTATGGTTTAATAACCAGGGTTGGTTTTTGTTTTACCATTCTTATATCCATTTTCATTCCTCTCATTGTCATTTCAGTAACAACCCTTGCTGAGCTCATAGCTTGTGAGGCTGTTCCTGTTTTTTTATGAATTTCTCTAACCAAATCATATATTGCTATAGGTTTGTTCAAACTTTCAGCCACTAAATCCAAACCTTTTTTTGTTTTTTCTTTTGGTTTGCATGATTTAAGTTTTGGTGAATTTTCATTTAATAATTTATTATATTTTTTACAATAAGGAATTAATCCAAATTCCTTTTTTGCCCTTTCAATTAATTTAATTGACCATTTTTCATATATTTCAGTAAAATTATTTATTATTTCCTTTATCATGTTAAATTGTTCTTTTTCATTTTTAAATAAATAAGGATAATCTTCAGGTAATAATTCTACAAAGGTTACACCCTTTGGTGCTACTATAATATGTCCAACACTCATTGAATCCAAAATAGATATACAAAATGTTTCATGGGTTGAATTAATAGTATTTATAGCTGGATATGCTATATTTTCCATATAAATATTATAATCTGGATGTCCTACTATTTTATCAACTGGCAATAAATTTAATTTTTGATCTGCATATTGAGATACCCAAACTTCAAAATCTAATTTTTCTTTTTTTAATTCATTAATGACTTTGGCTGTTACCTTGGGCTGTTTATAATTTTCAAACCTATGATTATATAAAATAACTGGTTTATTATATTTTTTAGGTTTTGGAGGATTTTCAACTAATCCAAATTTTAATACCTCAGTTTTTTTATCTAATTCCTCCATTTGATAGTTGCTTAAATATTCTCCAAAGGCTTCCACCATCATTGTTTTGGTGTGTTGGCTATTACATACAACTTTTTGTGAAGCCAAGGAGCCTCCCATTTGCATCCATCTTCTATTAAACATTGTGTCTATAGGATATGGCAAACTTGGATGAATTATATAATGGTGTTGAGCCACCAAACTTTGATAAGGTGTAAAAGATTGGGCATAACCACCTTTTAAATAAACCCCCATTTCCACTTGATGCAACCAAAATATTGTTGGTGCTATATAATATTCTATTTCTTTCAACCTTTCAGGATCCCAAGTCATAACACCCTGTCTCATTGAACTTGCATAAGGAAATGGATATCTATTAATTCTTGGATGATCAAATAAATTATCATCATACCATTTCCAATTTTTTCTTTTTGATTGTTGAGGAAACAACATAGTCCAAACACTATTTGGATGTTCATCTGCCATTATAGGCAAAATTTTCCTTAAATAAGCATAATTACTATCCCAATTTATTCCACCTGATTGACTCCAAAAAGGAACAACTAATATACTTTCAATCATATTTTTAAAACTTTGGTTTCAAATTCAATATTATTTTCTTCTAAATAATTTTCCAAATCATCTCTTTCTTTTGTATTTTTAGCATTTACTACAATTTCAAATCCTATTTTTGGTGGAGACAAATCAGAGCCACTAAGCATTTCATCAAAAGGATCATTGTCAAAAAATCCATCTAAATCAGTATCAAGAAACCCCCATTCCTTCAAAGATTCTATTTCAAAATTATTTGCCAAGGTATCAAAATCCCACTCGCCTGTATTTTTATTTAATCTAACATTTAACTCTTTTTCTTTTTCATAGGATAAATCTATCTCTAAAACTGGAACCTCTGTTATGTTCATAGATTTTGCCACCCTCACCCTTTGATGACCACCCACTATAATATTTTCTCTGGATTTGTTTTTATTTACTATTATTGGATCAACTATTCCAAATCTTTGAATTGAATCTTTTAAATTTTGATGTTGTTCTGTGGTGAGTTGTCGAGGATTATATTCTGCAAATATTAAGGAATTTATATTTCTTTTAACTATCTTATGTTCCATTTTACTCCAATTATTTAATAAAGTAACTTAAATAATTCTTGGATAATTATAAAAATTGTTTTATAAAAATTTTACAGGGCAGCAAGTTAGTAATCTAATCCACTGTATAATCAATCCTCTAACTCCTTTCTAAAAGTTAAGCCACCCTGTACTGATGCCAACCTCGCAGCATCATCTCTCATTGTATGAAGGAGTTTTTATCCTGCAACTTCCAGCCAGTCGTTCTTACGAACATTTTCCGACAATTTTATAATTACTTGTGATTCAGAACTATATTTTTTTACAGCCCAAACACAAACGATCTGACTATCATCTTCTATAAAATTCATCTGAAGAACATCATTATAATATTTTATTATATTATCTAAATCAGGTTTATTTATATGATGCTTTGGTGCATTGTCTTTTAATATATTGCTAAATTTTCCAGTTCTATAATGTGATTTTGGTCTTTCATAAAAAAATTTATACTCAATTAAAATTGATCCTTTTAATTTAACATCAGGTTTAAATTTTTTAATTTCTTGAATAGTTTTCTTTTTATCTTTTGAAGATGGATCATACATTCTACCAAATTTTCCAACCCTGTGCCTTTTTAAAGCAATAGGTTTGCTATTAATTACAATTTTAATCATCTAACATATCTATTTTTCCAGTGTTCAAAAATGCAAATAAAAGAAAACCAAGCATTACACCAACCCACAATCCTGCTAAAAATATTATATATATCATTATGCTTTACCTATAATTTCATCATCATAAGAATTTTGATATTCAAATCCTTTTTCTTGATCTGCCCACTTCTCTAATTTATCAGGAATTTCCACTGGTATCAAAATAAAATCATTTTCTTTAGACCTACTTCTTCCTATAATTGCATCACCATATCCAATTTGTTCAATAGCCCAACCCTTTTTTGAACCTAAATAAATAAAAATTTCTGCATTTTGATCTTCTTTTTTTAATAATTTTATTAATTCTTTAATTTTCATTTTTTTTCCTGCTTTTTATATAATATTTTTTTATATCCTTTGTCCAATCTATAATTAAACATCCCTTTTTTAAATATTCCTTATATTCTTCATTTGATCTTTTAAAATCTGTAAATGGAATTTCATAATATTTTTGATTATTTTCAGGATATTCCTTTAATGAATAATTATTATTTTTAATTATAAAATTTAAGTCGCAATGATTTATTAAATATATTTTTTTAGTATTAATTGATGTAATAAAATAGACCACACTTGATTTATATTGATCCATAATTTTATTCCACCAAGAATATCCTTTAAAATCATTTAATTTTATTTTTACATTATTTATTCCTCCCTTACATTCCATTAAATATCTTTTTTTAGGATGAAACACAAGCAAATCAGGTAATTTACTAATTGGGGGAGGTAAATCTTTAATCCATATTGATTTAACACCCTTTGGAAGATAATCTAATCCTATTTTTACACAATGAATATTTTTTTCTTTAAAATACATAATAGCAGCTTTTTCTGTTTGAAATTTTGAATGTAATCTTTTTTCAAAAGGTTTGGTGTAATCGGACATTTTATATTTTATTCCTCATTTTTAATTGGATATTTTTTATCACAATCATCACAGACATAGATATTATCATCCCTTCTTTTACCACCTAAATCATCACATAACTCACAAGGCATCATTTTTCCTCCCATCTTACTACGACATCAGTATAACCTTTATTTACATATTTAATATATAGTTCTGTTGCTTTTTCATAAGTAAGGTAATGGTCATTAACTTCAGAGCCACCTACCCAAACACTCCATCTATTTATTTTATTTGTTTTTTTAATTTTATTGTTACTATTTGTTAAAAATTTATTTTTCATTTTGTTTTTCCTTTTTATTAGGCATTAACTCACTATTACAACATCTTGAATCCTGCCTTAAATCTTCTTCTTTATAAAAATCTGAAATATTACATTTACTACAATATGCTATATAAAATTTTCCATTGGCATCCAATTTATATGAAATATTATTTTTAGTATTATTTTTAATATTATTATTAAAATCATTTTTAACCCAAGTCGCTAATCTTCTACCTATATCAAAGGTGGGTTTTAATTCATAATTCATTTTAGTATTACTTTTATTTGGTTCTGACCAATATAAATAAAATTCTTCTAATAAATTTTTATTATATAAAGGCTTCCCTGTTTTAGTATGAGTAAATTTAAAAACTTGATTTTTAAACTTTATTTCTCGTTCTTTTATATTATTTATTTTTGTTTCTTTTTGTTTTGTTTTGTTTTGTGCTTTATCAATGCTTAATTTTTGCTTAACCTTTGATGAAGCAATGCCACCCAATCTACCTGCTTCTATTCTTTTTTGTTTTTTTCTATCCATACATTCAAGTCGTTTTTTAAGTGATTTAGAATAAAACATAGTAGATCCTTTAATTACAAACAAATTATAATTAGTAATTATATCCTCAACCTTATCTAAATCAGTTCTTAAATCAAAGGATATACTTTCCAAATCATTGAAAGTCAAGGTATAATCTTCTGTTTCCCTTAATAATTCAATAATTCCAAAATATATACCATAACCTTCCATCCCATATTTCATTCTGACCTTCATCAGCCTTTGATCATTTCTCGCATTGGAATCATGACTAAAATAATAAGCATCTTTCATTTATTCTCCTAAAATGATAGCTGGGTGGTGCGAAAACTCTGAAAGGAATTTCGGAGAGTTGGAAGTCATTACTGATCCTCCACACCCAGCTAAATTAATCATAATAATTAACCACTTTTATATAAAGAATCAATGAACTTATCGCCATCAGCCATAATCCAATATTATTTTGATTCCATAAAAAGCTATGTAAAGCCATTAGGAATGAAATAATAAATATAAAAAAAGTTAATATGTGGATAAAAATGTTAATATTTATCCTTTATTTAAAAGATCATCAATATCATTAGAATCTGATGATATTAAATCTTTTATTAATACATCATCTTTGTTGTTCTCATTTGTATCATCATTTGGTGCTGATTGTATTGTAGCAACACCAGCATCTAATTCATCAACCTCCCAAGATGCAAATTTACAAGTAGGGCTGGTATATGAATCATTGTCAATACACTTAAAGGCTGGTAAATTTTTACCATTAGGCGATACAGGGTTAGTCAAACCACCATTTTCATCTTCAACCCTTTGATCTATTATGCCTTTATCACATAAAGGACATACAAATTCATTATTTACCTTTTTTTCTTGTTGATTATTTTGTTGATAAACTGCATTAGCCACTTCATCACCACTGGCAAAAGATTCATCAATTCCTATCCCTAAATTTCCAAGACAACGACCGATTGCCGAAGTTTCACAATTTTCAAGTGCTGAAGTTTTGTTAATTTGTGTTGATCCAACAATCTCTACTGAATGACCATCAAAATATCTACTGGCATTTTCCATATCAGGAATCACAGTGGCTTTAAATATAAACCTATCAGACATCTCTATTAATTCAGTTGATATTCTTCCATTAGGATACAGCTTATGAAATTCTTTTATTCTATCCTTAACCATTACATAAGGATTGCCCTTAATATTTATTGTTTTCATCTATTTTTCCTTTCATCTATTACTCTTTTCATTTATTTTTCCTTTTTAAATAATATATTTTGTTCTATTCCCAATACATCAGAAATCTTTTGTTTAGTTTTGTCAGTAATATTTTTATGACCTTTGTCCATTTGTGTAAATAAAGAATGAGATATTCCTGCCTTCCTGCATAACCAAGCTGGAGTTCTTTCCATATCTACCAAAATTTGCTTTACTATCTTCATTCTGATATTATTGCAATTAATTTTGGTGCTTTTTTAGGTGAAGAACCACCAGTTTCATACACTTCTATAACATCTTTACCAAGTTTATCATCATATACTGCCCTGCAAGTAACACCAATATTCCAAGCATTACAAGTGGTAATTAAGCCAGTTGTTTTATGCCCTAATTTTGAAATAGTTGTATCCCTGCTTCCTGTTATTGTTCCTCTAAATTGTGCCATCTTTTTTCCTTTTATTTATCCAAAATCCCAATATTCTCCTTCTAAACAATCTGAACAATGTGCTATCTCATAATCTGGTGATAAAGTCGTATATCTTATCACCATATTTTCATATAATGGATTATTGCATCTATCACATTTTCCAATTGGCTCCATTTCACCTTTAGTTAAAGGTTCATCAGCATCAATAATTCTTTTATAATAATCAGATACCTTGCTCATTATTTTCTTCCCTGATAACTGATAGTAGCTTTATTGGTCTTTTTATCTAAAACAACCTTAGCAGATATACCAGTGTATTTCCACATAGTGTTGATTAGAGCCCACATTTTATCACTATATGTCATTATTATTGTGTAGCTGTTGTTTATCCCACCCATTAATAAGATTTCATCATACAAATCATTTTTTGCAACATATTTATTTATTAAAAGTATTAAATGTTTCATTATTTGTTTTCCTTTCATTTTTCGCATACGATAATATACAACAAAAAGCATATTACTTGTTAAACTTTCTTTTACAAAATAAAGGTTTCTTTAATGTTTTTTTCCCCTTATAGTTTTCAATGTTTTTTTATGTATACAACCAAACAAACCAAATACCATTTCCTGATTCAAATTCATTTTAATACCACAATCACATTTAGGAGGATTCTTTTTTCGTTCTTTATATTCTTTATAATTCACTATTATCCTCCTATGAATTATCAAGCAAAGAATCAATAGCATCCCTTAATTCTTCTACTTGAATTTGGATTGATGTTACTTCTTCGTGGAAATCAATTTTTTTATCATATTCCAACCCTGTCATTTGGTCAAATTTATATTGAATTTCATTGGTAATCCTATCTAATCGAGTTCGTAATTTTTTTAAAATTGCCTTCATTATATAATCTCCTGTTCATTATCTCTTTCTTCCCATTCCTGTTCACATCCATCACATTGTGAATTTTCAGGTTCTTCTATTGGATTGCCACAACAATTACAAAAACCATTACAACCATCTTTCCAGTATTCTTTATCATTAAATTCTTTTTTATTGTATTTCATTTGCTTCCTTTCATTTTTCGCATATAATAATATACAAAAGAATAGACACATAAGTAAAGGTTTATTTTACTTAAATGAAAGAAAAAAGGATTCAATTAAGAACCCTTTTATCTGCTATGCCATTATCTATTTGGTTTAAGGAAGGAATATTACGAGGTATTGTGAGAAGTTTTTACCATATTTCTTTTATAATTATTGATATATTATATATATTTTTTGCAATTTGTTTTATATTAAAATTATTCATATCTAACTTACATATTGCAAATTGATCTGGATTATTATTATTGCTATCAGGCTGAAATATAAAAGGTAACACACCACCATTAGTAGGATGAATAACTTCTGAATAAAAATTACTATTTCCAGCTGCATTAAGAAAAGCATAATTTATAGAGCTACCTGTGAGTTGACTATCAAAATAAGGTGATCCTTCATTATATTCTTGCCCTGTATCTGTAATTCCAGATGGTTGAAATGCACCATAATTGCTTGATCCTGATATTTCTGGAAATAATTGTTTATCTGATAAATAATTAAAATTTAAATTCCATATTCTCCTACCTATTTTTGATAATTGATTTTTTTCTAAATTTATATTATTGCTTAATTCCCAAGCTGGTAAATTTCCCCAATCTGGCGATCTTAAATATTCTGCATCCATTAAATCGGTGCCACCTTTTGTTTTTATAGCAGATATTCCATCCATTTCGGTTGTCATAGTTAAATTTAACTCTGGATTATTTGGTACATTATAATATCTACCTAACAATAATGAGCCTAATTTGAATCCTATATTAGATATATCTGGATTTATTCCTCTTATATTTGGTAACATACTATTAGCACCTGTTATTGAATTTTTAGAACTGCTTGAACCATCAGCTGATCTAAAAGAAAATCCATTATAAATAGGTTTTATATATTGATTGGTTTCAGGTTTGCAATTTATTAAAATATCATTTGTTAAATAAACATGACCAGAATCCCAAACATCACCAGATATCTCTGTTTGATAACTATAAGTGAAAATAGCCCCTTGATAAGTTTCCCATGGTAAAGCAAAATCTGCTAAATTATGTCCTAATAAACCCACTATATTCATTTGATTATAAGGAAATTGTTTTTCTTCAAATATTCTATAATTAAATCCATGGGCTGGATTATTATCAGGATATTGTATATTATTGACGATTGTTTGAGATGTTGGATCAAGACCTATTAAATTATCAACAGCAGCACTTTCGGTTTCATGTGAAACACTATCCCCCCAAAAAATATCATGTCCCCTAATTAAACCTAATGATTTCCACCATTGAAGCCAATCAATTATAAATCTTGGTGTTCCAACATTTTGATAAGCCATTACCAAACCTCCTGAATATCTAAAGAGACATCATAAACATTAAATGAGCTTTGAGTTATTTTTAATGAATTATTTACTATTTTACATATAAAAAATTGGTCTGGATTTTTATTAAGTTTGTCTGGTTGAAACACAAAAGGCAAACTTCCACCTAATGTTTTATGCCATACTTGAGAAAAGAAATTATCGTCAGTTAATAAATTATATTCAAAATCTCCATCAATAATATCCCCACTATCATAATTTGTATTAGTATAATTTATATTAGATAATGATTGATTAGAGCCAAATATATCACCATCATCTATATAAGAAAATGTTAATTTCCAAATTCGTCTTCCACTCCTTGAAAATTTTTTATCTGTCAAATTAACTGTTCCATCCCAAGATTGTGTTTGAGATTCATAATCATATAATTCCCAAGCACCACCATCACCCCAAGCTGGAGGCTTTAACCAAGATTGATTTGTAAAGGTTGATCCTTTGTAAGATTTCATTTCATCTGAATTGCCATAATTATAAAAGGTTGTTAATGATAAATTAGGATTTACAGGCATGTCGTAATAAGTTCCATATGCGACCGAACCCAATTTATAATTAAATCCTAAAGTATAACCCTGTTTAATAATAAATTTTATAGGATCATTATCTATTAAATCATCAGCATTATCACCAATAGAAATACTAAAACCATTATAAATATTTTTTAATCCAGAATCACCTTCAGAATAATTTACCAAAGGTGTGTTTGCTAATTGATTGAGAACATAGTCGCTACCTTTTCCTGTAAATACCTCCACATTGGAAAAATTATGTCCTAAAATCATTGTAAAATTTTTCTTTTTAGGCATTATATCTGCAAATGAATTATTAAGATAGGAATAAGAAATAGCAAAATCACCACCCCCAGAATTCACTTGAAAATTTCCTTGTCTTGCTGGATTTAAATTTACTAATTCCAATTCATTTTTATTAAAAAAATGTCCAGAGGAAAATGAACCATTTAATAAACCAAAATAATTTAAAAATTGTAAAATTGAAACATAAAATCTTGGTGTTGATATATTTTGGTAACTCATTTTTTAGGTTTTATTTTTTTAATTTTATTTGAAACTTGTTTGGTTTTAATCACTTTCCTGCCCACATTTGAATTGGCTGAAACATCCTCTGGATATAAAGAAATTTCTTCATATTTTCCATCCATTAATTCTGGCAAATTAAATCCTTTTTTTTCTATATCTAATTTAAATTCTTTTGCATTCCAATCTGATGCTATAAATGATGTGATATTTAAATTACCCCTATAAATAAATAATTCTCCTTGTAAATCAACTTTACTCATAGAATAAATAATTATTTTGGTTTTAGATGTCATCATAGCAGTTGTGGGGGATGTAAATTTAGGATTATATTCAAATTTTCCTTTATAATTCATTTCTATAGCTGCTACACCAGAGCCTTCTATTGAAACTATACCAGGTTGCTGTATTAATTTTGCCATAATATTCCTTTAACTTAAAATTAGATTTACTAATGCTACAATATCCAAAACATTGACTATACCATCATCACCTAAATCTGCACACCAAAAATTACAACCTTCCAAAGTGTTATTATTTAAAACATGATTAACGACTGAAACAATATCTAATACATTTATAATACCATCATTATTAACATCACCTTTTATTCTGCCCAATCCTTCACAATTTTGCTCACCATTTCCATTATCATCACCATTATCTTCACCATTATCATCACCATTATCTTCACCATTATCATCATAAAAACCCATAATTTCCCACATATTTATAGGATTATCATTATTATCTATAGTCTCCACACCAATACTTATATTTTCAGCCCCTGGTATTCTAAATGGTGGTTGTTCGGTGGTATTTGCAAAAAACCATGGAGATGGTTGAATTTCTGTCAATCCATGAAAAGCATAAGGGTGGGTCTGTTGAGCTTCAAGGAAATTATTATTATCATGATAATAAATATTGAATTGTATAAATAATCTACCCCCTATAGTGACTTCTGAAATTGGATTTGGAGTCATTAATTTTCCATAAAAAGTATCAGATGCTTCATTTTCCATGTGAGTTTCTAATCCATACATATATTCAATTTGAAAATCTGTTAATGGAGAAGGATAAGACCCTGTAAGAAATTCATTCATATCTACATCAAAATCCATTTTAAATTTAATAAAAGTGCTTATATTATTAAAAGATTCTATGCCTTCATTAAGTGCATCTAAATTATTTGTTAATTCATTTATTGATACTTCATTTCCATCTCTATAAACAGTTAAATATTCTGCATCTTTTTCAACCCTTATGCTCAAAGTATTATTGTCGGTGGTTTGTTTGTAAATATAAGAACATTTGTTAATTTGAATAAAAGGCTCTGGTACAGGATATTGGCAACTTCCATCATCATAATTAGCATTAGGATTATAATTAGTTGCAGTTTCATCCATACAACCACCCACAGGATGAATATATTCTGGATTGAAAACTTTAAATTCTTTAGTTATAATAAATTGCTCATCTGTTGTTGGATGTCCTACTCTTAATAAATAAATAAATGATTTAAATTCTGTATCTGCATCAAAATAACTTGATAAAAATCCAACATCATTTATGCTATAATAATTTGAGGCAGTTGCTAATTCACTCCAAATAGCATTGCCTCCCACTGGTGATATAGATAATATCATGTTTTCTATATCATCTAAAGTATGAATTATTCCATTATTATCATATAAATTAAATTCCATTGAAGCATTAATAGGATCACCTAAATTATAATTTTCTTGGACATATAAATTTACACTATTATCATATGTTTCTTGATATATACAAGAGCCATCATCCCATAAAGCATCACTATTATAATTATTTGCCAATGGATCAGTGCAACCCATTGAAACACCTTCTTCTTCTATTGGCTGTTCAGATAAATTATGTAATTGTTGTAATTTTAATTTTACTTTTTTGGTGTTTATATCTACTGCTGTAATAATAAAGGCTGGAAATGCCTCCTGACCATTAATTTTAGTTATTGATGTTAAATTAATACCATAAGGTTTTGATTTATCATTTGTAATTTCTTTATTAAAATTAACAAAATCTCCCACCTCAAATGCCATATATTTAATTGGTAATTGTAAATCAATTTCTAATTTAGAATTACAATGATAATATAATAAATATTTTCTATATTCTTGAGCAGTTGTAAAATCCCTTATAAAATCGGAATTTATAGTTAATGTAGAATCTGAATGATCTGTATTTAATCCATAATAACCAGCATTATATTCTGAATGAAAATAAACATCTGAATCTGTAGATATATCCTCTGATTTATTGTATTCTGAAAAATCACCAATATATTTCCCTGAAGAATAATTTTTTTTCCAATTTAAATGAATTTTAGTATATATTTTGTCTATGGGTGTTCTTGAAAATGAATAGGATAAAATGTGATCAGTAGATATAGTAATCAAAGGCATTTCTGATGGATTATTTGGTAAAGTAACAAACGACAATCCTTGAGAATCTATAATTGGAATAAGCTTTGATGATTCAGCTAATTTTTTAAAATATTTTTTTGAATTGATTTTACTATTTATTGTGTGGCTCATACACCAATTTTGATGTTCTTGCCTTGCCAATAATAATGAAGTGGAATTTACAGGAAGTGAACCTTCCCCTGCCTTTAATTCTGTGTCTGCTATATGATACATTATGTCTGAAGGTTTTTTAATTAAACCCAACTCATTATAAGTGGAAAGATCACTTGTATTATATAAAGCACCAAATTCTTCCCAAGTTGATAAAGGATTAAATTCCTCTGGATAATTTAAAAGACCTAAAGGAACATTAGGATCTGATCCTTGACTTGGATTTCCACTTAAGAATTCTACATGAATTTTATTATACCAATTTATAGTCTCTGGAAAACTATATGGCTCTTGAATATTGTTTAAATCGTCTGTAGTGATCATTATATTTTCAGTAGCCCAATTTATAGCTTCTTCTGATGTATAAAAATCTAAATAACAAAAAGCAATTAATTTTGAGTCATCATCTGGGTCCTGAATAACATCTAATAAAGTATATTTTTTTAATACCCCAATCCAAGGCATTTGTAAGGTGGATTCCCCTCCTCTAACAAAAAACCACTCATTATTTATTATATATTGATCTAATTCAGGAACTATCCATTGATTCATATTATTTAAATCTTCATAATGATACTGCCATGCTTCACCTGTAATATGCTCAGGTCTAATTCTTTCTCTTGGTGTATCTTCTTCGGTTATAGTAACACCACTACAAATTCCTAAATTAAAAGTCCAAATTCCATTGTCTGTTGTTGGCTCTGGAATAGTAATTCCTGAATGTAAAGAACTATACCTTCCTGCTACATCAACATAATATTTCTTTTTTATAAGTTCGGTTATAGTAGCTTCCTGCCATATAAATAAATTTCTAATCCTTAAATCAACATTGAATTTCTCATTATAAACAGGATTAAATATTTTATGATCAGGAATTCCTACTGATATTTCATTAAATTTTCCTATTTCATCAAAATTTTCTATTTCATATTCATAAACATTTCCACCTCCATATAAATTGGATAAATTTTTATCCGAATTACTAAAATCTCCAAAATCATTATCATTTGGTAAAATTTCTGGCAAATCACCAGCCCAAGCCTTCCAACCAGCCCTTCTTAAATCTGTAGGATTAACAGCATTCCCTGTTATTTCACCTATAATATAAGTTTTACATTCAAAATTATGATTTAATGGGTCTAATTTAAAATTAATCCAACATCCATCCTCCCCCCATGAATCTATTTGTCCATAAATAATTACACCAGAATTACTTGGTGTTGGAAGATCGCCTGTTACATCTGATAAATTTTTAGTATGTAAATTATTATTTTGTTCTAAAATCTCTACAGAGGTTGATTGTCCTGTTGAGCCTGAAACATAATCATCCCCAGTAAATCCTTTTACAGTATAAAAAGAATTAGCATCAGTAAAAAATTGATTAATGACACTAAAAATATCACTAAATAAAATTGCAGAGGTGTTCCAAGCCACTATTTTTCTTACAATTTCTGCCTGTAAAGTTCCTGCCCAGTTCAAATTAATGGTATCCTCGTCAATTATATTGTAATTATTTTTAATTATAGGAAAAAATCCTCCAGAACCATCTGAAACATACAGAGTAGAGCCTAACATCACTTGGTTGCCTAACAATTTTGAATCTTCTTTAAATTTTGCTAATGGTTTGTAATCTGCTATAATTTGATTTATCCTCTCATCAAATTGAGACTCATAAGTTGTTCCTATTACAGCTGGGCTTCTATCTACATGACCATAAACCATAGGCACTTCTGCATTTTTATAATTTTCAGGAATCTCTTTATTCACACCTAATTGTTCTAAAGGTAAATCCTTATGCAACATGGATTCCCCTAAATCTTCAGCATCTATTATAATTTCCTTGCTTGTTTGTTGAATATCTCTTATAAAAGCATCATAAGTGGTTATCACCTCACCTGATTGTGATTTCCAACTAATTGTTATTCTTGAATTAATAAGACTAAAATTTTCAAATATTTCTGAAAATCTTTTACCATCATATTCATAATTAGACAATTTTATTTTAGCATTAGATATTTTAAAATCATTTGTCTCAAGATTTACTGATTTTTTAATTGAACTTATATCTAATAATATTGGATAATAATAATTATCGTTGTGAGTTAAACTGATAATAGAATAGCATAAAGGACTGGATTCATTTGTTGGATAAATTTCCACCAATGGTATAATTGATGTATTTTTACCTGAAATATCTTGTAAAAATTGCTGGGTTAAAGATATCATTAATTAAGACCAAATTGTTCGGCACCATTTCTTCTGATACTCGTTTTGATTGCCTCTGCTAAATCATTATCAACAAAATCTTGAGTTAAAACATTACCTGACACATTAACTACAATTCCATCACCCTGTGGTCCTTCCATGTTTGGAGAGGAAAGTGGTGTAATTTGCACCCTTTCCTGACCCCCTGGATTATCACCAACCATCATTAATTGTGGTCCAGAGGTAACAAAATCTCCACCTGTTGCAAAATTAGGAATTTTCTCTAATCCTGTAGATATAAGATTAGAAACTAAACCACCAGCACCTGCTGCTAAAATTAAATTAGCTGGATAAGGAACAGTAGCTAACATTTGTGCTATCAAACTCGATACTGCCTTCATTGATTCAGCTTTTACAACCCTTTTCATATTGACAACAGCACCACCACCCTGTTTCGCTAATCCTTCTAATGTTTGTTGAGTTCTTTCTTTATCTAATTGTTCTTGTTTTTTTCTTGCCTCTTCTGTAATTTCGCTTAATTTTGTTTCTTTTTCTTCAACTTTTTGTAATCCAGCTAAATAATCAGTTGTCGCATCCCTCCTTATTTCCATATTATTCAATATGCCTCTTGCTTGATCTGATTGTATTAAGGTGCTTTCCCTGTATAAAATATTTCCTTCTAAAAGTTTTTGATTTATACCAGCAATTTCTAATTGCAACCTTTCAATTTCCAACCTTGCATTTTTAGCATTTTCAGTTTCATCCATACCAAAAAATTCTTGTAAATTCGCCAATTTCAATCCTTCATTAAGCAATCCTATTTCATTGGTTAATTTTTCTCTTGCTTTTATTAAGGTTGATTCATTAGTAATAGAATCCAAAGTTTCTTTATTTAAATCACCTGAAAGTAATAAAAATTCAGCAAATTTATTTACATATTTAGTCATAAAACCAGTGGATGTTTGTATAGAATCAGACATTTTATCACCTATAACCACCGATAAATCAGAGAAAGCAGTATTCATTTGAGCAATACTATCTTTGGTTGTTAATTGTTCTTCACCTAATTGACCAACCAATCTTTTTGCTTCATCCATACTTGCATTTACAAATGCTTGTTTCCTTTGTTGATCAGTTAATTCTGTAACACTTATTCCTAATTGTTCTGCATAATCGGTATAAGCCTGATTAGTATCTACCATAATACCTAAATTATCCAACATAAGTTTGGATTGGCGACCAAGTCCAGTTACCAAAGAATCTATAGATTGAACAGTGTCTATTCCTAATGATTGTCCTAATCTTTGAGCAATATCAAACATTTCTGCCATTTGATCCTCTGAATCTGTAATACCTAACAACATAGCATTGTTTGCTTTTGTCATCAAGGTTAAACTATCAATAGTTCCATCAGTCGCTTTTGCAAAATTCTGAAAGGCTCTTTCTGAAAAACCTGCCGATTTTGTCAAATTATCAAATCCTCTTTTTACACCTTCCATCCTTGCTGATTGATCAATAGATTTGGCAAATAAATCTACTGCTTTTTGAGCAGTTAAATATGCTGCAGTAAAAGCTCCTAATTTTTTAATTACATTTTTTAAACTTATTTCTGCCTTCGGACCACCTTTAGTTTTGATATTAATAATAAAATCAGGCATTTTGGTTCTCCATATTTTTCTTTAAAATATATTGATTGTATTCTTCCTCTATAATTAAAAAATCATCCACTATATTAGGAGGTGTTTTGTCTAATGATGGGTAGGGAGGACAGGAAAAAGTTTTACAAAAACTATATTCTTTAATTCTTTGTTGGAATATATCACTTATTAAATGAGTGTAATCTGCAAAAAATCCAATCTGACCATAAATTGATTCACCCACTTTAAATCCTTTCAATTCTGATTCCTCGCCTATCCTTATAATTTCATCATAAATGTCCGAAATTCCCTTAATTTCAGCTTTTTTACCTGATGATGGTAGTTTTGTTGTATAAGGAAAGGAAACACCTGAATAGGCACTATTTTGGACACCATTCAAGCTAATCCATACATTAGCACGAAGAAGCAATTCATCTATTTTTTTTTATTTATTTCTTCAAATACTCTACCAGCTATAATATCTAATTGGTCTTTTGATAAATCAAATAAATTTTCCTCTGTCAGGGTTGTTCCAGTTAATATAATATCACAAGTAGCATCAAATAATCCATAACCATTTCTACCTGCTCTGGCTTTATCTGCAAATCTATTAATATTCCTTCTGGTTTCCATGTTCCAATCATTACAAGAAATTTTTATTTCATCATCAGTTATGCCTTTAATTGCTTTTATTTTTATTTCTTTCATTATGCTGTATGAATTTCTATAACTGGATTAGAAGTTGCACCACTATCATAAGTAAATACTAAAGGAATTGTTTGTTTCCAACCATCTTCATCAAAATTTATACCTGCTGAATCTACAAAAACTTTAGCACCCTCTATTTGGTATGTTCCTGTGGATAAACTTAATGCCATACCAGCTTCATTATCTATAGCATCATCAACTTCACCATCTCTTTTGCAAACTAAATTTCCTGTTACTGAATAACCACCAAGGGCATATCCCATAGGTCTAAAAGCATTACTTGAATCAAATCCTATTCTGTTGATTGGTCTTTCTATTGTAACATCAAAAGAATATAATAATAAATCTTCACTATCAAGAGTGGTAGTGGTTAAATCGTGCATATTAAAAACTGATGTATGGGCAGTAACTGCAGTATTAGTTCCATCTGTAGATTCTAAAGTATAAGCTGCTTCGGTGGGAGCATAAGCTGTTTGGAATGTCGCAGTAGCCATAACCACACCACCATTAGATGCAACATCACCAGATAAGGATAAAGAAGTGCACATACAAGAAGTGAAATACATATCCACCCCCTCACCATCATGTGATGAATTTTCAAACCAAATAGTTACTGGAATAGTGTTTGATACAGCATGCTTAAAATGTGTTGTTGTTGGCATACTTCCCAATAATGATAAAGGATTACTTGAATCTTCAAATAAATTTCCACAAACCCTATTAAGAGCTACATCACTGGCATGAAATGTCATAGATATCTCATACATTCTATCGTGCTTTTGCCATTTCACCATATCATCTGATAAATTAGTACCACCTGTTCCTGTTCTCATTGGAGCCTGACTCAAGGTGTGCAAATTGGTTTCTGAAAATGAAAACTCTGTTACAGGCATTTCTAAAGTAGCACCAGTGCCATCCTCTGGGGCTGCTGTTCCCATTGTTGCCTCAGTTCCTATTATTACAGAGGTATTTCCTATATTTTGAAATGTATAACTTTTAGCCATTATTTATCTCCTTTCTGAACTTTTATTTCTGTTAAACAATCTTTAATTTTTTTAGGTATATTTCCTGTAAATTCTATTATTTCACCTGCCATTAATTTTATATGTCTTGAGGCAGATCCTAACGATAAAAAACCTTCATTTTTAGGTAATTTTTTATAAGTTTCTTTTGCCTTGTATTTCATTTGTCTCCTTTATCCTAAATTGCTTAAATGTTCACAACTAAAATTCCATTCAGATATAAAATAATCTTCAAATCCTTCTTCTGCCTCTACATTTAATTCTAAATCACCTATCATTAAATTATATGCTGTTGTGCTATTTGCTAATGTTAATGTTGGATTATCGTGTATCAATGCTTCTAAAATGCTCACTTGATTTAATACATAATTTTGGAATTGATTATCATTTCTATTAATAATATAATAACGAATATTAATATTAAATGTTCTATGTTCAGAAAATTTAGTTACATCTCCTTGAATTGATCCAAGTGGTAATAATTTTATAAATTGATTTGATTTATTAACATCATCAAAACCACTAAATACTGGACATTTCATTTCTGCTTTAATTTTACTCATTAAAGCTGTTAATAAATTTTTCCAATTATTTGTATAAGTTACAGCCATTAAATTCCATATCCTCTACGAGTTAATTGAATCGCACTTGATTCTGCATTAGTTATTTTTCTATGTGCTGAATATACCTCTATTTCCCATTGATCATCTTCAGCCATGCTTGAACCCTGAAATCTTATTCTTAATCCACCTAAACCACCCCAATCCTCTAAACCTCCAGTTACTAAATTGTCTGCACTTTCTGATCCATACAATTTATTAGCACCATAATACTCTACCTTACATTTTGCTACACCATAAACACCAGCAGTAGTACAAGTTATTCTTAATAAATCGAAAGATTCTCCAACATAATCACCAGCAGCTTCTATAATATCCATTGAACCAGCTTTGGTAATAGTTCTAATTTTTCCTTTGCTATCTCCTGAATCTACTTCATAGGCAAGTTTGTAATCACCTTTATTTAAACGATCTGCTATGCCTGTTCCATCTATATTAGTTACTTTTTCATAATACATATCTGCTTCTTCAGATGTTCCCTCCTTTGACCTAATTAAATTACTTGCAGTTATATAACAAGTAGCTTTTATAATTATAGGATCATATTCAGGAACAGCAGATACTGCTGTAGAATTTGCATCGTACATAGGATGTTTTGGTATTGGTGTTGGATATCTTTTATCAATAATATTATTTAATTCAAAAGAGGCATTTACAAGTTGCTGGTCTATAAAAGTTGCAAAATCTATACCTGCTTCAAATACTTGCTCATTTATTGTTGTAGATGAATAGGAACTATTATAATATTCCACTTGATTTGTTGAAGAATTATAAAACCATTCACCATTTGTATCTACAGCACCTGAAGATGATTGAGCAGCAGCCAATTCCTCTCCATTTAGAAACAATGTATCTACATAACCACTATCCCTAAATAAATGAAGATTGCCTGATGTTAATGTTGGAAATATTTGGATTTTTTGGTCAAAATCACCAAATCTATTAAAATAATTTTTTAAATCTGATTGATTAGCATATTTAAAATCAGTCGCCATTAATATCTCCTTCTTTTAGGCTTTTTAATAGGCTTTTTTTTGTATTTTGTTTTAGGCATTTTATCCTCTTGATGTAACCTTGATTTTTCCAGCTACATATTCACTTTGATTATAAGCATTTATAGATTCTATTGTATTAGCTTTAGTGCTTGAAGAGCCATCTTTGGCTCCAGACCAAACATTACTATGGACAAAAGAAAACTCAAATGATGCCTTGCTTGGTGCATTCCATAACATTATTTCACCAGTAGAATAATTTATTTTCCCATTACAAGCACCACGAATAAATCCATTTCCATCATCAAAAGCCATTTCTGCTGTATTAGGTGATTCCACCCCTGTTCTTGGATCAGTAACAACCTTATCTGGTAATTTAGCTGCCACAGCAGATTGTAAATCATTTGCTATTGGAAATCTACTATGGGCTGCTGCATCAAATAAGGAATTAGCATCACCTGTGTCCTCTAATAATATTGCAGAATCTGAACCATGTTGCCCTGAAGTAAACCTAACATCACCATCTACAATATGACAAATAACCTTTTTTTCTCTTAAATGTCCATTAGCATAAAATTGAGCATCAAATGCTGTATTTATTGTTTTAATTACTGAACCAAAAGTTTGATCTGAACTATCTACAAGTATCTCTAAATCTTGAAATTTTGTGCCTCCATCTACTGTTATATCTAATTTATAGGTTGTTCCTCCTGTTAATCCAGTAGGTGTTGAAGGGGTTATCCCTGTTAATCCACATTCTTGATATCCAGCTTTATAAAACATAAAAGCAATACTTGTA
>VTLG01016426.1_pt1 | contig 31235 bp, 52 predicted proteins | sample 4694571 | NCBI WGS metagenome assembly VTLG01 (sample SAMN12604809, study PRJNA352737) | marine metagenome | biome: ENVO:00000447; feature: ENVO:00000209|ENVO:00000569|ENVO:01000036; material: ENVO:00002151; isolation source: viral sequences binned using virsorter ...
TAACTGCTCCTGTTGAGTTTGCTTGAATTCCTAAATCTTCATTACTTCTTATACCTGATATTGTTGCTGATCCGCTATCAAGACTAATTGTGTCTGTTGATATATCTGCGGCATCACCTGATGTTGTAATCGACCCGGCCACGACTAAAGCAGATCCGTCAAAGGTTAAATTGGCCTCTCCGTCTAATTGTGTTGTTGTTGAACCTATTGTTGTAAGTCTGTTTGCCGCTTGATTGTTTAATGCTGTAATTGTTCCTGCCGAACCTGTTATTGTTAAAGTTTGTCCTGATACTGCTGTTGTTATGCCGGTTCCGCCTGCCACGGTAATTGTATTTCCGTCATCTACTTGTATTACCGTTGATGAATCATCTCCTAATCCCCAACTGCTGTCTCTTAAATTAATAAGATTTGAATCTAATTCCGCGTGTGTTAGGGCACTACCGGATGCCGCTGTTGAACTAACTGAACTTGTTGTTGCTGTTCTTGTTTTTAAATGGGCTTTTGTCATAATAGTTAAACTCCTGTTTAATACACGTATTTACTTTCAATACTTGTATATTTATAACTATCTATAAACTTTAACTATTTTTTCTTTTTCAATACAAATAATAAAGAATGTATTTTGTTGCTCTTCTACTGCTATTTCCCATCCGCAAGTAGGATTGTAGTATGTATGGACAATTGATCCACCCCCTAATCCAATATAATTTAAAATAAAGATTGGCGTTGTTTTAATACTTGTTTCTAAATGTATTACAGCCGCTTCTTTAGGGTTGCTTGAATAAGTCATTAAATTGATTTGGTGGATTTGGTGTTTTTGGTGGTTTTGGTGGTTTAGATGTTTGGTGGATCTTTTTCTTTGGTTTATCAATTATATCTATAATTTTTGGTTTGGCTTCTCCAACAAAATAATCCGCTTCTAATCTTTTAGGACTTCTTATTTTAAGATTACCCATCATTATCCATTTGCTTGGTGCTAAAAGTTTATTATCTACCATATCTTTCCAATTTTTATAATTTCTCATTTTTGGATTTAGTTGTAGGCTCCATCCTTGTTCTAATTTGTCATTTACTACAACCTCGAACACACACTTATAAGTTGTTCCTGTCCATTTTGTTTGTGTTTTGGATTGATATACTGATACGTGTGTTAAACAACCTTCTACCATTACTTTTTTTCCTCCCAATGCTTTATGCCCTCTTCTAATATATTGTAGATATTTTCACAAGTTTCTTCTATGGTGCCTATACAATGGTTTAACTTATCATTATTATTACTCTCTAATAAATTACGTCTTCTTTCATTTAATTCATCTAATTTTTCTCGCTGTTGGTTTAACTCCACCAAGCATAGCCGCATTTTGTGGTCTATATCTTTAAATTCGCGACTGCCTGGTTTATTAATTTCTGGGAATAATTCTTCTTTAGTAATATCTACCATTACTTTTTCTCCTTTGTTGATCTTGGTCCAATAAAACAATTTCGTTTATTCCAAGGTTTGCCTTCATCATATCTATGTAATTGATAACTATCGGCTTTTTTACCTCGCTTGTCCATACAATCTGCCCAAAAATTCCAATAATCAGCAAATACAAGTTCCCATCCTTCATCTCTAAAATGTGCTTGTGCTTTTGCTAATAGATACCATCTATTAACAATACGTTTATCGTTGCTTGGTCCATATTTCCATCTATCCGGGAACTTTAAACCTTTTTGTCCGCTGGTATATCCTCTAAATGTCATTGTTGTCTCCTTTTTGTTTTTTCCATTTTTTAAATGCGTCCAAGGCATTAAATTCACCTTCAATAGTAGTCAATAATATTAATTGTATCTTCTCTGCCACCGCATCATAACCTAAATCGTCGCATTTTAATATTAATTCTGCTAATATCTCATTTACCTCATCCATTCCTCTTACTTTTTTTATTATTAATGACCAATTAAGTGTTTCCTTTATTGGTTTTTTTAATATATTAATATTTCTTTTTATATCTTGTCTTTCTAAACGTTTAACTTCGTCTTGTAATTCTTTAGTTCGTTTTCTACTACGATTAAACTCTTCCCATTCCTCTTTGCTTGGCATTATCATTGTTTTGGTCCTTTAATAAGATTTATAAGATGTTTTTGTTCTGCTTTTTTTAATTTTTTATCCAATTTAGGAACATTCCATTTCATTGCTTTAAGATGTCTTAAATGTTCTAACATTCCTATACATTCATCATATACCTGTGATAATAACTCTTTGTGATGATGAACTATATGTTCCGGTTTAGCGGGTTTAAGATGCTTACCTTTTATCATTTCTGGAATTGTTTCTTTAACATAAAGATTATGTTCTCCATACTCTTTATCCTTACCATAATCACTGGTAATGTAAGTATATGCTCTTAAAGCCTTTTCTACTTGAGTAATATTTTTGGCATTTGATAATACCTTTTCCATAAATGTTTTTTTCATTTTATTACACTATGTCCTCTGTTTATTAAACATTGTTTAACCGCTAATCTATATGTTGATTGGCGTTTTGGTATCAAGCCTAAACTTGCTGTGCTAAAATACCAATTAACCGCCTGTTGATACGAGTCCCAAGCCTTATTAACGTGTTCATCCACTAATGTTTCACAATGTTGTATGTCGTTTGTTATTTGGTTTGCTTGGTCCGTTGTAAATGTGCCGCTCCTACCCGCTGTGTCTATAACAGGCTTGTATGAACAAGCAGTTGTTATTACTAAAAGACTAATTGCTAATATTTTTTTCATTTGTTTCCTTTGTTAGTAGTTTTTTTACTCCTTCTGGTCTTCTTTTTGTTTTTTTAATAAGATAATTTAAAAAATAACCATTAAGTTTATTTTGTTCCAAAATAAAATCATCTTTATAAGGGGGTAGTATGCCTGTATCTCTTGTTATCTGGTCTAAAATAGTGTTTGATATCATATATTTTTTTATCCAAAACCATTTATGTTTTTTTGTTATCTGTTTCCACATACCGCTTTGCCCTGCTATTCTATTTGTAGGTAATTTAATGCTGTAAGGTGCTTGGTTTCTATATCCAAAAAACTTATTGTTAATAATTAAACCAAGTTTTTTTATTATGTTTGTCATTATTCTTTATCTCCTGTATATTTCCATTTGTTGCTACCAAAACCTTCTTTGCTAACTAATTCCCAATTAAACCATTTTTTAATACATCTTCTTCCAAGCATAGTAGTATAACTGCTTTTAAATCTTTTAGTTTCTTTAACTTTTGTTGGCTTGAAGGCTTTTATAACTGCGTTTATTTGATTTTGTAATTTAATAGTATCGCCATATGTTAATTCATATGGTATATACATTACTGGTTTCATTTCCCTTGTATCAATATGACACGTTGGCTTGTTATCGGAGTAAGTTTTTAAATAATGCTTTCCTGGTGTAATACCGTTTCTTCTTTTATCAATTCTTTTTACATATTCCTCTTCTAAATATGCCTCATTACTGCTAAAGAAACCATTAATAACATTTTGAAGTCTAAAACTACTATCGTCCATACGTAATACACACGTTGATATTGGGTTGTCGCCTTGATATGAATATTTGTTTCTTTTGTTAGGTAATAAATTCCCAAACTTGTCTTTTACTTTTCTTTTGTGTTTTTTTGTTAAACTATTTTTCCAACACCAATTCTTAAACTTGGTTCTATGAAACGTTTGTCCTAATGCTTCTAATAATTGATCTTTCCACAAGTAGTCTAACAATGCTTTTGTGTCCATATAAATTATATTGTCGCCTCTGTTGTTTGTTATGCGTGTAATATTATAGTCTATCATATTGTATGTCCTTCTAATATTTTAATTTCAAGCACTTTTTCTAATTCCTCTGCCCATTCGTTTTTATCATTTTCTCTGAATGTTTCAATTAAGTCTGTCAATATTGAATAACTCCAATTACTTTCACCCAAGTCCGCATCGTTGTCTTTATCTTCTATATCGTCTCCTGTATTAGGATCTGTTGTTAATACGGTATAACAACAAGTCTCTATATGATATAGTGCGTCTATCAATGTTGGTTCGCTTAAGGCATCCGGAACAGGTCCGTCCCAAAGCCAACCGGGTTGTGCTATATTTTCGCAGGCTTGTAATACTATTGAATTGTCGCTTAAACCGTTTATATGTTCTGTTAATGTTTCCCTTGGTTGTTTGTCTATCATATTAAGCCTTCTCCTTTAAACTTTCAATTGATTTCTTTTTAATTTCTTTTAAACAAGTAAGTTGGTATTCTACATCAGCAATTTTATTGTCTAATTTTTTTCGTTCTTCCCAATATGCTTGTTTGATTGAATCGTTTGTTTTACCATTAAAATCCGTTGGTGCTACCATAAGTGTATATTCGTTTATGTCTTTATTGTCTGTCATATTATTTGTAATCCTTTAAAGCCTTTATAACTTCTTCTCTGGCTACTTTATCATATTGAATTTTAATATCTTTTAACTTTGGTGCTTTAGACATCAAATAATCTATAATGCCCTGATCAAGTTTGCCATTTAATAATTGTTTGATCTGTTCCTTCTTTACTTCTGCTTCACCCTTAAGGTATATTGCTTCTGCTATATCCCAACTATGTCCGTGTTTTGTTATAACATTGTCTATATAATAACCTATTTCTTTTGGTGCTTCTGTTAGTGTATATTCGTTTATTGTGTTATTGTCTGTCATTTAGGCTGTCCCCCTTGGCATATAAACAGGCATATAAAATGTTTTTCTACCACCTGTGTCTAAATCTATTGTAAAATGAAAAGCATCGTTGCTCCCACCTTTGTAATCTCTGGCTTCAATCACCGTATCAAATACAGGTAAATGATTTCCTTCGTGTTTGACAAAATATGGTGAATCTGCTTCAACTTTATCTTGATTGTATTCATAGACTGGTTGATTACGCACTACTTCAAATGGGTTTTTCACTTCTTTGAATCCCATAATTTTCACTGCCCATGGTTTAGTTGTTTTTTCACCTATTGTATATTTTGCCATATTGTTTCCTTTTGTTTTTATATTTTTATTTTTTAATCTATACATAGTATTTATTATAGCAGGTTTCTGTAAAAGAGCAACCGTTTTTGAACATTTATTTGCTACTTTTAGTTGTATTTTGTTGATTATTATTTGAGTGTTGCTTTTGAGCAACACCGTCGTTTTGCTGGCTTTTGGTCCCTGATGCGTTAGCATCACTTCGCGTTAAAGCATTTATTACATCACCTATTGCTGATGTATGTTCGCCTACTACAATATTACACCCTGATAATTGTGAGCCAAATACTATAAGGCTTGGTTCTTTTGTTGAAGCCTCAAGTTGTTGCTTGGCTTGAGCAATAGAACAGCCTGACTTAAAGTCGTCTGCTGTGTGTATGCTTATACCTTTGTAATATTCCATATTAATTGTTAAGGTTAGGAGCATTTGAGCAGTAGAACATTGGCCACAATGAACTGAACATTTGCTCCTTCCCTATTATTATAGTAGCATAGTTGGGGGTTAAAAACAACCGGAGTTTTGGTATATTTTTACAACGTAGGAGTGGCGCAAACCTAATCATAGTTCAAGTGGCGCCCTTCCTATTACCACCGTTTCTAATCGTTTTTTCCAAAAATTCATTATTTTTCTTACCGTATAATACGGTCCCCATTCTGAGTTGCTTAACTTAATCAATTCTAACATTATCCCTTTGACAACTTTGTTCTGGTGTGTTAAAGCCATTAACATTAGGGCAAGGCCAACCATTAACATTTAATATATCTAATGTTGCTGTGCTACAATGTGATAGGCTTACTAATAATAATATTAAAAGAAGTTTCGTAATACGCCGGGTGTGTGATGTGATCACTCCCTCACTTAATAGGCTGTTGCTCACTACGCAGGCGCCTTCACTACGCATTACTACTCCTCCTTCCTGTATAGTAGGTCTATGCTCGCCATGGCCTTTCCTTATAACCCTACTATACATATAAGTCCCTTATAAGGCGGCCATTCTCTAACTTTGTAATGATGTATAAGGGGATAACACTATAAGTGCCCCCGCCCAATCTCGACTTTAATAGCGTCTTTATTGACTGGGCGACTCCTCGCCATATTGTTATCCCCTTATACATATTATTTGATCCCTGGCTCCTTCTGCCAATATTGTTTGGGCACACCATATTTTATCTGTAGTTCTCTGTGTTGGTGTAGATAGCCCTTTCTGAAGTCCCCTTCATCAACGTTGTTCATACTCAAAGTATCCACAATAATGGGTTCGTGTTTGTGATTACCTTCGTCTATGCCTTTGAAGCCATCGTCCTCCATCATGTCCGTTATGGTGTCTATGTTTTCTGATACATCTGGTCTGCCATCATTTGCCGCATACTCGTTTGAATATACGTCTTCATACCCGCTGTAGATCCTGCTCACATCTTTGTCATCGGTCCATAGCCAATACTCAGCATAGTAGTTGTCTTTGTTTGCCATATTGTTTTCCTTTTTTGTATTTGTTTTAATTATCATTGTATATTTATAGTATAACACAGATACGTAATAAAGCAACCTCAAAAACCCAGCAAACAGGCATTATTTTCCACATTTAACACGTTAGAAGTGTAAAAGAGCACTAAAAAAAGTAAGAAAGGTGGCTTACAGACGTTAGAATAAGCATAATAGGTAGAATTTGATTTTTTAAAATAGACATATAAGGGCCGGTAATACGCATACTTCCTCCATACCATTCTCGTATCCTATCTACGCTTTTAAGGCGCAACTTCGTTGCTTAATATGGGTCTATTCTTGTGTGCTTATTGTTCCAATTTGTTAGTAATCTTAATACTAACATCCATATTGGATATGCCTGTATAACAATATTCAATCTTGTTTTCACTACAAAATAACTTCCACGCTTTAAATTCGTGTTCTTTCCACCCTGAATAGTTCGCATATTCGTCAAATACTATCCTTGTGCCTGTTCGTAAGTTATCTTTAATTGCTTCTAATACTATTGTTGTGCTTGGGCCTGTATCACAATCAATATGTATAAGGCTGGCTGGTCCTGTGCCTAATGTTGCTGTTATTGTTTGTTTGTTGAATAAGCCCGGTATTAACTTAACATTCTTGGGCATACTGCGTTTTAATTCTTTATATTCTTTTTTAGTCCAAGTAAATGCGGTGCTATGGTCTATATTACCTGTCCATACATCGGGTAATCCTGGGCCTTTCTTGTGCCAAGCATCAAAGCCATATACCTTCTTTTTAGGGAATTGTGCTGATAATAGTCTTAATGTATGTCCGGCATCTACCCCAAATTGTGCTACATAGCCGTTTCTTGGCGATAGTGTTTTACATACACTGGCAAGATGGTGTTCTTTAGTTTCATAAAAAACGCACATTGGAGATTGCTTTGTATGGTATTCTCTCCATTCAATGTATGCTTGTTCTTGTGCGTGTTGTTGAACGCCGTTTGTTGTTGCTCTGGTTTCCATTTTATAATCCTTTGCTCCATTGCTGTAAGTCTTGTATGCTTAACTCATGTTCTGCTTTTATGCTGGGTGCTGTTCCTGTTTCGCTGTAAAAACAATCTGTTTTTGTATAAAATCTTGTGCGTTGTGCTTGTATTACTAATAAACTCATAATATCATCTTTACCCATATTCCTTTTAAGTTTAGACACGTAATCGCTATGCCATATTTCAGGATGATTCTTAATCCTTGCTTTACTTGTATATTGTGCGTCTCGTATGCCTATTTCCTGTTTCCATTGCTGTTGTATCCAAGTCTGATGCTGTTGTATATGCTCTGGCTGACCTGGGCAAGGTTCTCTGTGTAAATGCTCTACTACTTGCTCTGCTTCATTATAACTTGTTGTGTGTATTACAGCCGGTCCTGTAAAGTTGTATTTCCAATCCTGTGCTTTATGACTTAATACGACTGGCACTTGTGCTAATGCTTCGTCTATAGCCAACGGGCAAGTCTCAAATTGATAAGGGAGATATGCCACACGACATTGGCGGATAAACTTCACCTTTTCTTCGCTATTTGTATAACCTCGTTTAAGGGCGTTTGGGTAATCTTCTAACGCAAAACGGACATCGCCTTTATAGCCTGCCGCTTGTAATCGTTGCCTAAACTTTGGAAGACTTGTAGGACTTGTAATAATTCGTGCTGGCAGTTGTGTTTGTGCCAAACATTTTACATACGCCGCAGGATCTTTACGGTCTTCCCATTTTCCAATCCAAAGAACGCCTGATCTTGGTCCATTGTAAGGATCAAGCAATTTTATTTCTGTTAATGGCAATGGCACTACTCGCACCTGGGGAAGATTAATGTGTTTTTGATTTTGTTCTGTATGAGTAGCAATTAGCAACCCCGGAAGCCTATATAGCATATGATTATAAGCAGTTGATCCTGCGCCAAACATAGCGGTGTTTGTATAGATACAATTTGGATCGTGTGTATAAACCATTGTAGGAATATATTTCCAAATGTCTAAAGAATAAATGCCCGGAACAGAATTTACGCTATGGATGATAATTAAATCATACACCGTTGAATGTAAAGCAGTCATCATACTTTCCCTAATGTTGGCGGATTCTTCTGAACAAATGCCCCAATCCATTGCGTGTGTTATTGAATAACGTGAATAATTGATAGGGTTAGCACTTCGTATAATTCTAACTCCCATTGCTTCTATTTCTTTTTGATAATTAATTCTTTTTGCGTCTTTAGGCTCAACATCTGTAATTACATCTACCGCACAATCTAATTCTTTAAACATTCTGGTTAAACTTCTTATACTGCCGCCTACGCCTCCATCTGGAATAAACGTATCGTTGCTAATAACGTGAGCAATTCTATATTTGTTAAATTCCATCTTAACTAAATCCTTGTTCTTTAAGTTTATTTGTTAAATGGTTGCCTTGACGGAATTTAGAACTAACATCTTTAGCCATTTTTTTATATTTGCGTTTCTTATCTAATTCATCTTTCTCTACTGCTTTATGTAAAGCCATAAAGAAATTACTTGAATCTATAATGTGTTTTTCGCGTGTCATTGTGCCTATTAGTTTATTATAGTATATATGATGTAAAAAGTAAAGACAATTAAAATACGTTGCTCTGTGTGTGTTTAATTCGCATATTATAAGGGGTTTAGTAGGGGGACAACGTTCTTTAATATAAGCACAAAAAAGGAACACGCCGTTCCCCCTACGATTGAAGTGTTAGTATATACGTTCGGCTTTGCTTGACAACTTGAAAGGAGTATGAACAAAACCTCTTGTAAGGAAGCACTCAACAATATGGCGATAAGGGGGAGTGCCTACACTTCAGTAATATTTATAGTTGTTAAAAAATATTTGGTATTTTTTTATTAAGCATATATACAAGTGATAGGCACACATAGGCACAATTACACACATAGCAAACAGCAAACAAAAAATAAGAGTTTAATACACCCTCATAATTGTATAGTTTTATTGCTGTATAAACGCACTTGTTAAGCAAGGACAAGTAAAATAAATGGGCAGTTATGCTAACAAAGTTTTGAGTATTTTACTTTGTTGGGTATTACATACTATGACTACAAGTTAAGCACGGCTTACCTGCTGTATGTAATAACGGAAGTCGGACACAAGAAATTGGAACGTATGATACGCAACACCCTATACGTTTAAATGGTTGGATGTAGTAAGCCTTTGGAAGAATTTAGTAATATTGCTAAAAGTCTTCTACCTTGAAACAGAAATAAGAAAACAAAAATAGACGTAAGTCTATTTTAGGATCTACTGCGAAGCGGTAGTCCTTTAATAGTTCCTGTTTGATACCCTTTTAAATAACATTATGAATATAGTATGGTTTAATGGACATAGTGCTAAAACACTATTACATACACTACCACAACAACAACTTGAAATTGGTTGTAATTACATCTTTAAAGATAGAGCAGTTAATCACATATGCGTATATGATTGGCAGATGTTTCCTAACATACCAAATGGACCTTATAAACTATGGTGTCGTAATGGACAAAAAGATAAACGTTTTGAAGAAGTAATTTACGCCGCAAAAGATCAACCTCATAGTAGCGGTGTTATGGCATTAAGACTTGCTATAAATCTCAAATTAGACCACGTGTATATAATAGGTTGTGATTGGGGTATTAGTGCTAAAAGCATATACGATTATGGACATCGTAATAGTGAATTAAAATATACTAATAGTCAAAAAAGATTAGTTGAACGTATGAGTAAAGAAATAGATATGACCTTTATAGCGGCTGACGCCAAACCCATTGATATTTCGTGCCAACAAATCTCGCCTGATAAACTTTTATCCTACCATAACCAACTAAACTAAAAACACAAGTGTGAGCAGGTGCTCCTTGACACGTTGATGTCATAGGCATTCTACCTTTACCTGGATGTTTTTTATTTTGTCTTGGAACTTTTATAATCCTTAAGGTATCACACCTAAACTTACCGTGCTCGTTGGCTAATGCTGTGAAACGTTCTTGTTCCATATTACGCTCATAAAATATGATTAAGAACTTGGGACTTCAGTGTTATCTGAAAAATATCTCCAAATTCCTCCGGCATAAAAGACAGGTGTATCAATAGTTGAATCACCATCACTTGCCATTCCAACTAAACCATCTGCTAAATCGCTTCTGGCATATAGTTGTGCTCTGGTTTGTGGATTTATTTTCATTACACTATTAATATTAACTAACCCTGTGTTAGGTGTTATTGTTAATGCTGTTGAACTTGAACTTATAATAGTATCTGGTAGTTGTGTGTTTGTAATTTTAGAACTTGAATTTAATCCTGCTACTCCGTCAGCCGCATTTCTTCCATTAATAACGGCTGTAATTTCATCCATTGCCGCTTTAATATCTGCTCTGGCTGTTGCCGGGTTATCTGATCCGGAATCAACGTTTCCTGTTGCTATGTTTCCTGCTGTTCCCCATCCCATAATTTATTACTTCCTTTATTAGTATTTTCTTTTTTTAGTTGTTGCTTTTGCTTTTTTAGTTTTTGCTTTTTTCTTTTTCTTTGGCATTGTTTATCTCCTAATTGTATTTACTTGTTATGCTTTAACCAAGTTTCCATTTGTGTCTATTCCCGCATTAGGTAATCCTCTAACATAAACATCTACGGTAGAATTTATATCATCTCCTGTATTAGGCGCTAATAATCTTATTGTTATACTATTTGTTGTTGTGCTAACCAATTGTGCTAATGGTAAAGTTGTTATGCTAACAGACGATAACGTTGTTTCCGATCCACCAACATAATCAGTTGCTACATAATCAGCCGCCATATATAAGCCACCGGCACCACTCACCGTTTCTTCTGTATCACTAATTGTTGCTTTTGGTGTAATTCCAACAAACGTTATAGCATTATAGGTGTTATTAGTTGTTATTCTTCTTGTCGTAGATGAACCATCATCTACCGTGCTTGTATCAAAGTCTTCAATAACTTCTTCTAAAGGATCTGTAGATAACACAATGTTAAATCCTGTAAATCCTTGTGCTGTTGTATTAGATCCTGAATTAATATTAATTGTAAATCTATAATATCTAAAAGCACCTATATTAGGTGTATAAAGGTAGTCTGTAGTTTTATCTAATAGTTGTGTAGTAGCACCACTCATATTTGCCGCATTACTACCTTCTATTAAAATAGTTGGTTTCCCATCAATATAATATGCCGCTGTATCAGTTGTTCCATCACGTAAGCCTGAAATTGTTAATAAAGGTAATACGGTTCTACTTGAACCAAAGTCAATTATCTCTGGTGTAAATTCTACCGTAGTTGAAGTATTAACAAGATTTTGATACCAAGTAGTATAATTGTCCCAAGTAGCATATGGGCTGGTGTTTAAATCAGTCCAAGTTAAACTATCTTTGGGCAAGTATATACCTTGACTTTTATCAAAAAATCCTGTGTTTGCCATAATATTATCCTGCGTCTATAAACTGCGTTGCTCCTATCATTAATTGAACTTGACCTGTTGTTGGAGTTGAACTTACTGAAGCATCACTTGATTCAAATGTTTCTGATACCGTATGGTTTGTTGCTGTTAAAAAATTACTAACTCTATTAAGTTCGTTTCTTGCTCTAACTCTAACGTCGTATGTTTCGCCTAATGCTACTGGGCTAACAAATACCGTAGTATCTGATGTTTCTACTATTGTTGTATAATTTGTATCACTTGATTTTTTGTATTGAACAATATAATTTACTACAAAAGGGTCTGTAGTTGCTGTCCAAGAAGCATACAATCTACGTATTTTATTACCATCTGAATCTGTTAAATTATAAGTCGGGCCCGAACTTAAACTTAAAGTAGCGGGTGCTGATACTAAAAATGGATCGGGTAAATTAATTGTTGGTTTAGCAGGCGCTACGGTTTTAGCATTTATGGCGTAATCACTTGCGTTATGTTGTGTTGCTGATATAGCCAATTGTCCTTGTGCTGTTAAATCAATACTCATAACTCTAAATATTCCATCCAAACTAATATTAGCATTTGTAATTTGAATTAAATCTCCAACACTAACATTGGAAGGATCAGTTGTTGTATTACAAGTAATTGTTTGATTGTTTCTTGATTTCTTAACCATAACCTCTGCCATTTGTAATGCTTGTTCTCTGTTTGTTATTGAATTAAATGTATATTTTTTCTCTAATCTTATACCATCTTCTGCTAAAAATGTTATATCGTCAGCACTGGCATCTGTTGGATATACTACTTGTTCTGCTTGATAGTTGGCATCTGGATCAACAAAAGTTAAAACTGCTCTGTTAATTTTATTTTTCTTACTTGGTGCTTGTAATTGAACACCCCCAATTAAATGATCTGTTGTTATTGTATAAGTTGTAAGCGGATCTGTTGGTGTTGCCGCTATGTCTGTATCGTCTCCACCGTGTTCTATTTTTAAATGATATTGTCCTGTTTGATAAGGCATTATACCTCTAAAGCCTGATAATAATCTTTTTGTATTATTCATTAACGTTTGTCCTGTATCAACTACTGCGTCTGTCGTAAAGGCTTTGCCTGTTGTTGAACTTGTATATTGAACCGTCTGCTCGCATAAGTCTGCCGCAACTCCTATACTTGTCCAATCAAAAAAGTCATTACCTAATCCTTTTCCATATCTTGGGTTTCTCATATAATCTATTAATACACTAACAGGATTATTAGTGTGTGTTGTTGTTTCATCAGCATAAGCAGTAGTATGACTTGATACTAAAGTTGTAGTGTCAAATATTTTCTTGCCTTGTAATATAACATTAATTTTAGGTAATCCTTTGTAAGGATTATTATCTGCGTCTTCTTGTGTTTCAACTTTCTTCCATTCAAACCTACACGCAAGATAACTTAATCCTGATAGTGTATGTTCTGCTGTCCAATTAGGTGTTTCTTGTAAAACACTTGATACTGCTTGGCTATCTCTACCATCAAAAAATTGTGCTTGTAATCTACCTGTATAGTCTCCACTTGATGGAGTTGCTACCGTGCCGTGTGTATAACTGCTTAAAGGTATTTCATTATCATCTAAATATAATTTTGTATAACCATTTACTTGTCCTTCACTTAACACTAAAGCAATATAAAGATATTTGTTGCTATCACCATCTGTGCTTAAAAATACTCTTGATCCACCAACTCTTCTTGTGCCATAAACAATTGGTATAGGATTTACTGCTGACTCTTTATTAACTAAAACACCTTGTATTTGTTGGGCATCCATTTGTGCTTGTCCTGGTGCTCCCATATCTAATCCAAACGGCATACCTACAATGCTTAACGCCATATTAAAAATATCTAATGTAGCATCAACTACCGTTTCTACAATATCTACAAACGTATCTACAATGTCTTCAAACACTTCAATTACGTCATCAAATATATCACTTGGACTTGGACACATATTATAACCTCTTTTTAAACAAATGACCTACGGTTTCAAACTTCATAAACCTGTAAAGTTTTTCTACCTTATCACTTGCTACTGCTACGCTACTTGCTGGACAAAACTCTTTTGCTCCCATTTCTTTTGCCCAATTAGTTGCTGTTTTAATTAATCTTATTGGCACAAAAGCACTCTTACGTTCATTTGGATAAACGTATAATGCTAAATCATTACATAATATTTCATTACTAAAAAAATACGATGTTAAATGAACTATCATTGTTCCAATAATTTTTCCATCTTTTACTGCTACCCACCCCATTCCTTTGTGCGGATTAGCATATATAAAATCTAATGTTTTTTTTAATTTTGTTTTGGAGAATTTTAAATGACTATAAGCACCTTCCGCCCACATAGTTTCTCCTATGTCTAATAAAGAAGGCGTGTCTTGTTTTTCCCATTTTCTAATCTTGTATGTCATATTCTTTTATATAAATTCTTTCCTCTGTGTTAAATCCCATATTCAACAAACTATCATCCTTTACATTTTTATTGCTTATTCTTAATGCCGCTAATTTTTTACTTTGACAATAGTCATCAACAGCATTGAATAATTTTATTGTAGTTTGATTATTATTATAACCTGGTAAAATATAATAGTATTGTAATGTAGCAACTTCTCTATTAGGTGCCCAAGGTAATTGATTAATGTTTAAAAAAGCAAAACCAATTATTTCATCATTATGAAATAAGCCTATGCTACCCTGCCAAAAAGGACTTACTAATCCTCTTCTAATGTGTGTATAAAAATGTTGTTCGTCATAATCAACACCAAACAAACCTGTTTCGTGTAATGCTTTATAACCTAATTTACATACAGCACTGGCATCTTCTAATGTTAAATGTCTTGTATGTATTACGTCTATTCTCTGCCCCATCTTATATCCTTTACTATTTGATTACTAAATTCCATACCTTTGTCGTTATTAAAAAATATTTGCTGACTTGCTATGCTTGTTGTTCTTCCTGCTGTTTTTTCAAAGTCCGCAAATTGACTCGCACATTGTATTGTTAAAGTTGCTGTTTCTTGTGCTTCACTAATTTTCCAAGCAGTTATTCTTCCATCAAAAAACTGAAATACTTTATTACCATTAAACTCACCTGATGAATCAAATATAACACGATATAATACTACACGTTTATCAATGTAATTGTTATTCATTACTAAACCTATTGTAGTTAAATCTACTGCTGTAAAACTTATATCTAATGTATTAACGGTAATACTTCCACTTTCTTTAACATTACCAAACTCTAAAAATTGTCCTTGAGCCAAATAAGAGTTTGCTCCGCTATCTGGTGCTGTAATACTATCATATGAAATATCTAAATTAGCATTTGTATAATACACTGGTGTATCAAAATGTATTTCAATTAAATCTGCTGATAGGATTTTTGATTGTGTTAAAGCGTCCTGAACACTACTATCAAGATTTCTGGGCATTACGTATCCTCTCGAACTAATAATTCGTATGTAAAAAACTTTGGATTCCCTACTTGAAACGATTGGTTATCGCTTGTTAAGAATACTTTAAATGGCACGTTGTTGTATGTTATTGTTGTTGAACTATCAATTGCTGTTCTTAAACTTGGGAATATATTAATGTAATCTTCACTTGAAGCATCTTGATTAACGTCTGCTGTCAGCATATAAACCTTATCGTGATTACTAAACTTAATCATATCACCTGTTTTTAAAGTTCCACTACCACCGTTTGATCTTACATCACTAACACCTGCCGCATAACTTTGTGTTATAGTTGGTGTGCCTGATGCTGATCCACTTGTGCTACCTACTATTGGCGGCACTACCGTAAATGAATCAAACTTACCGCTTTGCTTCATAACAAATGCCATAACAGGCATATAATTGTCTCTGCTTAACGGAACTGATACTAATTTAAAACTCCAAAATTGTGAGTTTATTTGTTTTCTTTGTGTTCTACCTGAAAGTGTTTGAGTTGTTCTCGTTTGAGTATTACTCTTAAACTCCATAGTATTAAATCCTGTTGTTGGGAACGTTCCACTCATTATACTAATGCTCTCCTTCCTTGTTCATTTAATGCTTGATTTATCATACCAATGAATACACCTTGTCTTGATCTAATTAATTTGTCAAAGTCTCTTGTATCCACTGCGTTTATTGTAAAACTAATATTAACTATTTTTCCTTCACCTGCTGTATCGTTTGGTATAACGGTTCCTGATCTACCGGGCACCATAACTTCCGGGCCACCTTCCCCTATAACGTATGGCTTGCCACCCATTACAGATCCACCTTCTTCTCTACCTGGATAGGATTGATTTCTAATCATTGCTACTTGTGCCAAACCTGATGCTACAATAGCCGCCGCTAAAAACGGTCCAAATATACCACCTTGTGCTAATGCCTTCGAAGCACCTTGATATGTGTTTATAATTGCTTCTGTTATTGCTACTGCTTTATTAAGTTCAAATGCTCTTTTATTAACTTGAGCCATTTGTTCTAAAGCACTTTTACCTGCCGCAACGGTTATATCTCTTTTTTCTTCTTCTGTTGCTGTTGTTAAATCTAAATCTTTATATCTACCATCTTTTACAGCACTTAATCTTGCTTCTTGTCTTTTAATTTCTTCTCGTAATGCTTTATCGGCTATTGCTTTTTTCTTTAATGCTACATCTTCTTCTATTTTAATTCTTAATTCAGCAAATTCTTGTTCTACAATAGCACCTGATTTTAAAGCACCTTCTAATATTTTTAATCTTTCTTCTTGAATCCTTGCTATTTGTTCTAATTCAGTTTCACCTAATCTTCGTATTTGTTGTAATTGTGATTTGTTCTTTTTCTCCCACGCATCTTGTATCTTTAAGTTTTTCTTAAAGAGTTCAAGTTTCTCCTTCATCGCTTTTTTCTCTGCTTCCATTACGCCCGCCATTCTCAAAATGCTGTCCGTATAAAGATCTTGCTCGTGATTTAATTCTTGGAATCCACCTACTAATTCTTCAATGTTTTCAAACATTTCAGCAATCTCTTCTTTGAATATTACTGCTCCTGCTACCGCGGTAGCAACTCCAACAGCCAATATTGGGTTTAACGCCATAGTCATCGTCAGCATTCTTATGCCCGCACGTAATTTGGCTAATACGTTGATTAAACTAATGAATTGATTTACTATTATTATTAGAGCAAGGCCACCTAATACTACTTTTAAAACTCCTATGTTTGCTCTTAAAAATTGTATAGCCTCGCCGGCATTTATTACTGCGCCTGCTAATGCTTCGCCAACTTGTTTAGCAAAATTATCTATGCCATCTTGGTTATCATCAAAAAATGCGTTTAAGTCGCCTAATTCTTTTTTAAGTGCTTCAAAAAAGTGTTCATTTACTCCTAATTGAAAACTAAAGAATTTATCCCCTAACATCGAAAGTGTTCCTTCTAATGTTCCGGCAAATTCCTTTGCCGCATTTCCAAATTCTCCACCTTCACCAAATACTTCTTTAAATCTTTTTTTAGTTTCTTCAAGTGTAATCGTCATACCTGATTGAAAACCTAATAAGGCTAATACACCTTTTTCCCTAAAAATATCTGCCGCAGCGGCCCCTGTTGAAAACGCTCTTTGTAATTGCTCACCCGTTGTCTTAAAGTCCAAGCCTGCTACTGCCGCAATATTACCTGTAAGTCTTAAGTTTTCATTTAATTGTTCAGCATCAGCCGATACAATGGCCAAGTTTCCTGAAGCCGCCGCAATATCTTGAAGACTAAACGGGACTTCTCCGGCAAAGTCAGTTAAGGTTTGGAATGCTTTGGCACCTTCTCTTGTTGATCCAAATAAGAACTTAAATCTTAATTGTAATGATTCAACTTCTTTTCCAACTTGTATTAAACCTTTTAAAAACTTATATGTTCCAATAGCCGCTAAAGCAACACCGGCTATCGCCGCCGCCTTGCTCATAGACATTAAGGCTTTTTGATTTTGCCCTAATGCTTTTTTTAATCCATCAAGATCACGTTTGCCCGATACTTTGGCTTTAATGTTATATGTTTGTGTCGTCATCTTCTTTTAGCCTTACTTTTGGCTTTCATTGCCCTCATTTGTTTGTTGGATGCGTCGTTCTCACTTTTAATGTATGCTAACCACATATCTATTTCCAACGTTGTTAGTTCCATTACTTCTGATAAACTTTTTTTAAGTCTATCACCCAACACAAGTAGAAACCTTGTCTCAACGTTGGTTTCTACTCCTTTACTAAATCATCAATCTTTGGTTTTAAAGCCGCGTTATTGATTGTGCCTGCTATTTTTGTTATAACACTTGGATCTGCTTCGTTCATAAGCACTACCCTGTCTGCTTCATTAAAAATCTTTTTTCCACCTTTATCTAATGCTTTTTGAATTAAAGATTCTATTAAAGCCTCCACAATATGGCCCTTTGCTTGTAGATCCAATACCTTACTTTCCACAACAAACGGGTATGTTTTTTTATAAAAAACATCCATATCCCATTCCTTAACGTGTAATTGTAAAGCCTCACCATTCACTTCTCTGTGATAGTGTTTTGTTATTTTTTCTATATTATTTGTCATCTTGTTTTTCCTCTTTGTCTATTGGACACTTCCCGGGACGCTGGTCGGTAAAAACCCCCCGGTGCTTGTTTCGAATAACCCTCGTCAAGACGTGTAGCATAAGGCACGGTGTTCCGTAAATTATAACTTGAATTGGAGTTTTTACTTAATCTCCAATTACGTCTTGCCCGACCCGATTTCTTGGGTGTGAATCTTTTAATTGTTTTAAAAAGATCCTGGGCTATTGAGCGAACTGACTGATTAAATATCCGTTCAAAATCAGCCGTTGCTTTTTCCGTTTTAGGTGATATACTAACTTTTAACAAAAGTATATCTCCTTATGATGCCGCGGCTATTGTTAAGCCGTTTCCGCTACCGTCGTTCGTTCCTTGGAATGAACACGTTCCTTCTACCATACCGTCAAAGTTTGAAGTAATTGAAAAACCGGTGATTATTACTTCACCTGTTAAACTCATACCTGTTGTTTTTCCTGATGGGTAAAGTTTGATTGAAGCGGGTGCTGATCCTTGTGTTCTCATCGCTTGTTGAGCAGTATCGCTGTCTCTTAAGAACACGTCCATAGAACCACTAAAATTAGTTAAACCTGCTTTGTAAGATCTAACTCCAAGTGAATCCATACTTGTATCTTCGATAGTTTCTGTTTCTAAATCTATTGAAAAAGATCTAACAGACGCTACGTGTGATAAAGACGCACCAACATCAAACTCAACTCTTCCACTTTCGCCGGTGTATGTTGTTGTGTTATAAGCCATTATAAGGCCTCCTTGTCATTGGTTGTTGTTAAATCTTTTGGTCCAAAAAGATTTAGATTTGTTTTTGTCTTCAATACTATAGGTGTATCAACTTCTACAACTTTTTTAACATTACGTTTTTTAGTTGTTTGTTTTGATTTCCTTTGTAGCACCGATGGCTCGTTGTATGACCAACCATCTATCAGCCGTTGCTGGACTTGTTTGTTTCCAACAATTTCTGAATTCCCGAATTTATCCCATAATTGAATACTCATTATAAAACTCCTTTTACATATTGATAAACGCATTGAACGGTAATTACTATTTCCCCTAATGGTAATTCTCTTTCAATAACTTCTACATTTGTTATACTTGTGCTAACTCCGTGTATGTTAGTATCTGCTAACGTAATATCTCTATCACGTGATACTTCCAATATTTCTTCTACACGTTCCACAAGTTCATTCTTTAATGTATCTAATTGTGTGCCTCTAACATAACACTTTAATTGGTAATCAATTGTTCCTTGTCTTAAGTCAGTAGATATGTCTTCTCTTGATTCATTCATACTATTCATTAAGATAGCGGGGAATTGTGTTATTGCTATTTTAGATACGTCAAAGAATTCTCTGCTCACTAACCCCAACGCAGGATTGGTTATGTTTTGTAATTGGTTAAAAATATTTGTTGCTATGTTTTCTCTTGCTGACATTACCTTATAAGCCTATTATGATAAAATGTTTGTTTTTCACTTTCACTAAATGTTCCGGATGAATCTAAATCATACGCGACACCTACGGCTAATATTGAGTCAAACTCTTCATTAAACTTTTCTTTGTAGTAATGTAGTTTTTCTCTAAATGAATCGCCTTCTACCTCGAATCTTGATAAACGTGGGTAAATGTATTGATACAGAACGTGATATACAGCCGCTCTTATAAATTGACTGCTATCTAATCTGCTGGGTGATAATTTAGTATTTGTTCCTATAACACTTACGTCGTTTGTGCCGTATCTTGCTGTAGGATACCATTTTATGTTTAATAGTCTTATAATGTCATCATAGGTCTTTTCGTGTAGATCACTGAAGTCCTGGATTCCATAGTTTTTTATGTCTGGTTCGTATTCAAGTATATTTGAATCACTTGCGAATGTAGCCATTAGTAAAAGTCCTTCTTTTAATTTAATACAATAAAGTCCTTCTTTATTGTAATGTTATTTATTTAATATAAAAAAAAGGCCCCATATTTCTACAGGGCCTTTTAATGTATTTGAGCAAATTAATTATTAGTTAATTTGTTTGTCGCCTCTTACTAATACTGCGTATGCCGCCTGAACAACACCATTACCTCGTGCTGTTGTGCCTACATATTCCGTATTTCTTAAAGACGCATCTCTTTGTGTTTCAACTTTTACTGGTCTTTTTAGAACGTGTCCAAAAGCCGTTGGGCTAAAGACTGATCCCAAAGCATCTGTCGCAACTGAATCAGCCGCAACCGTAGCACTTTGAAATATTTTTACGTTATAAAGTCTGCCAACAAATGCTGACTTTGATAATAGTTCATTACCAACACCTGATAAAGCAGTTGCTCCACCTGATGCGTAGCCGGCAGTTGTTAAAGTTTTAACAACGTTGTATGCTTGACTTGGATGTAATACACACATATAATCGCCATCAGCATCTGTAGGTGCTGATTGTGCTCTTAATGTATATACTGCTTTCAAAATCGTGTCCGGTGTAATTTCTACTCCATTCTGACCAACATTTTGTGAAATATTAGCCTCTGTGAATAAAGCAAAAGCATCCGTGTCGATTTTTTCTGCCAAAGCATTTCCTATCATAATCCCTACATCTGAACCCATATTTCTTGCTGTGGATTCTGATAAAAGATCTGATACATCAACTCTTGCGCCGATTTCGCTTGCCGCGATATTAACACTTGAAGTTGATGGATTTAAAGATGAAAGGTCGTCAGTTTGTGCTGGAGCACTTGCTGAAACACTTCCATATACAGGAATTTGAGCCGTTAAGCCCGGTGTTCCTGTCATATCATAAACGTTGAATACGTTCGCCGCTATAGATTTCTCTTGTAAAGTAAATCTTGCTTCTTGAAGAATATTCGTCAGTAATGATGTATCACCTGTTTCTAGTTCTGGACTTGCCATTTTCTAGTCTCCTTGTTTATAAAAACTTTATATTTTGGGTTTATAAACTTCTCGTCTTAACTTTTTATATAAAGCAAATTGTTCTGGATTTTTAAGATCCAACTTGTTTATATCAACATCTGTAGCACCCTCTGAAGATGTGTTTGATTTAGATCCGCTACCTGCTGGTCCTGCCAATACGAAATGAGTGTTGCTTTGTAAAAATTCAGCAACGAGTCCATCCGGAGTTAAAGCATCGCCTTTTTCAGTATAACGTGTCTGTTTCGATATCGGGTCAATAATTTCAACCGAACCGTCTTCATTCATTTTAACCTGATCTCTCACAAGTCTTACAACTTGTTCAGGATTAATAGCAGAATGCTTACTTGCTGAATTTAGCAAGGCGCCATCCACTTTAATGTTTGACAATTCGTTTGTTAAAGTATTGACTTTTGATTGGGCCTTTTCGGCTTGCTCTCTCAATATTGTTTCAAACTCACCTTTTTTCTTTTGCTCGTCTATTTTGGATTGCTCCTCTTTATCAAGCAAAGTTCTGTAATGTTCAACATTTACACCGTCGAATTTTCTTAACACTTTTGCTTCAGTCGTGTGTTTGACCTTGGCCATTATGTTATCTACATCTTCCTGTGTATATGCCTTCGTTGGTTGATTTACAACGTTCTCCTGCGATGGATCTATATTTTTTGTTTGTTCAGGTTGTGCCGCAGTAGCATTTTCCTTATTCAAATCCGATGTTTGTGTTTGTGTTTGTGTTTCTTGACTCATCGAGTCCTCCTATTATTTTCTCGGGTAGTATTGCCCGTTATACGTTTATTTATTGATTGCTTTACCGTATAGTGGTTTTTTACCTTTGTTTTGGCTATCACTATATAAGTTTAATATTTCTTGTCCTCTTGCTCTCGCAATTTTCCGCATTTGTCTTAATGCTCTTCTTGCCTGTATAGCATAACGTCTTGAAGGCCTATTCATTAATTTATCATAGGCATTAAAATAATCTAAACAAGTTTTTTTTAATATTAAATGTCTTGCTGACTCAACTGGCTCTTTGTATATTCTTCTTATTGTATTTGGCATTAATGATATGATTCCTCATCTACACATTGTCCTTGATTCCAATTTAAATCTCTTTCTAATCTATAAGGTTTAATATGTGAATATTTTATTTTAGCAAACAACTCGTATTTGTCATAAAATTCTGTATCTTGTAAATCAAATGTAGTTGCGCCTTTATCAAATGTCATATTAATCAAAATTAATAACGCTCCAAGGCATTGCTCTACCTTGTGAGTTCTTTACTAAATCACCTGTATCTACAAAACTCGCCGATCTTAACATTTTGTAGCCACTGGAGGTAATCTTCTTTTGATGGACTTGGACGGGCTTTACTTGTCTTCCTTTTATGTAATACTTTGGCCCTGGGATTGACGGACCTTTTCTGTTTTTGCTGCCTGCCATCTATATCTACCCCTGTCATTAAAACTTCCTGAATATTTTATCAAACCACTCTGCTATTTTATCCAAAGTCGCAAAAATAGCGTCTAATATTTTATCTATCATTATTATTCCTTTTATTGATTGTTTTGTTCTGGTGGATTAACATTACTATCTCCAACACTTTTAAGCATTTCTTCTAACTCGTCTTCGTTTTTAGCAAGTAGTTCTTTAATTTTTATTTCAATTATATTTTTTAAATCTGGCGATGCTACTGCTACATCTTTTTGAATTGTTGCCGCTTTTTGTAATAAATCCATATCCAAGTTTTTATCTCTAATATGAAATGCCATTGGATACTTTATTTGTCCATCGAATGCTGTTCCTTGCCATTTAAAAAAGAATCTAAAAAATTGTTCTTCAAATAATTCTAATTGTTTTGCTTTTTCTGATAGTTTAGCATCCAAAAGTAAAAACTCACTCATCATTGCTACACCGGACATTTGTCTTGACTCGATGCTACGGATGGCGCCCATATGGGCAATTCTATCGATTGCTTTAATTTTACTTTCAATACTTTTTAAAATAGCATCTAAATTAGTTCCCGATGGCTGTAAAAGGTAGGGCTTAAGGCCCGCATCCGTTTCATTAGGCATAGTAATAATACTACCCGCTCCTGCCGTAGCACTCACATCCGGAGTTTTTACAAGTGTTGGGTGATTTGTTAAACGGATTAATTGTTCAATTTCTGATATTTCTTGATATATGGAATTTTGTAGATCCGCTACATCATTTACATCGCTGACTCCTATTCCACGTATATTTGATCTTGCCGCATAACACCAAACTGCTGGAATACTTCCAATTGGATTTGGTTTGCTTTCTATAAGTTCAAAAGGTTTATTCTTTGCTGGATAATATGCTTGTAAAGTAATTTCTTCTTTAGTCCAAGTTCTACAATAATATTTTGTTGTAGCACCATACGTTTTGTCATCTTTTTCTAATAATTTTAAATATTGTAATTCATAATGTCCTGATGGTAGTCTTTCAAAGTTCCAATCAATTACATTTTCCGGGGTAAAAATGGTCGCATAAGGACGAATGCCCAATTTTAATTCCTCAGCACGAGTGCCCATTTGTGTTTCGGGGCGATCCACCATTACTAAACAATGACCATATATGGTGCTCATTAAATTCACATCACGCATAAACGATTCCCAACTTCTGCCTTCCATATCAGCATCTTCTAAAAATTGTTCTATTTCTGGAGCATAGTTATAACTACCAAAATCTCTTTTAGGTTCTTGTCTAAAAATAAAACTATTATAGATATGTGCTATTGACTTAACGTGGTTGTCTAAAGGCGTTTGTGCTAATCTTGAAACATATTCTGGTGCTGATTCATAAACGTATTTTGTTAGATAATTTCCTGCTCTATATTGAGCACCACCCAAATAAGAGTTTATTAAAAACTTCCATCTTTTAATATGATTAACATATTCGTCGTGTGCTGGTAAGCCTTGTAAGAATCTTTCACCAACGTTAGTGTCTTCGTTGTTTGTTAAACTATACTCTGCCATAAACTGCTTGTCCTTGTGGTTGTGTTTTTTGTGTTTGAACGTTAAATCTTTGTATTGGTTGTTCTTCTATATCACGTTTAATTGGATACAAATAACTTATCATATAACCTAAAGCGTCTCCTAAATGATCTAAACCTTGTTGCTTGTTTGGCACACTTGTTCCTTCTTTATATGTTTGCTTGACAAGTGTATTTACAATATTTTTACATTTGGAATTTATAAACAAACTTCTAACATTATTAGCATTACATAATTTACTATTAACACTATTAATTCTATCTCTTACTGCCATATGGCTTCTTAAAACTTTACATATAAATCCATTATTTTGTAAAATAGATAAGTCCGTTTTTCCTGCCGCACTTGTTCGTCTTTGAACACACGACGGATCCGGGAAGGCTATAATTTTTTTATTAGGATAACGAGTTAAAATCTCATCACATAATTCTTGTGTATCACTTCCAAATATACGTATTTCATCAACAATGTCTATAACGTTATCTCTAATTACGGCTATAACAGCACTAATTGGACTGACATTAAAATCTATGCCTACAAATAATATTTTATCTGCTTCTGTAATAGCATTTGCTCTAACATTTTTAGACATATCAAAACTTGCGTATATTAGGCCCGTGAATGTTTCCCAAGTTGCTTCATATTCCTGACGATATACTTTTTCTGATAAATCGTTTTTTGCTTGTTCTATTTCGTCAGCATCTACCCAACCGCCTTCGCGTGTCGTATATAAATGACTGGACCACTCGGTTTCTGTTTGATCTTTTCCTCTTTGAAATAAATCATAAAACCAATTATGACCTTTGGGGGTTCCTGTGAATAAGCACCTACCTTTAGTGTCGCTCAAGGTTGGACGTAAAACCTCGGTCCAACTTTGTTCGCTTATATCAGCACATTCATCTAATACAAGGTAATTAATTCCCACACCACGAAGGCTATCCGGGTTATCCGCACCTCTTAAACATATAAATGAATTGTTTTTTAAATGACAAGTTAAATCTGCTTCGTTAAACTTTTTAGCCCAACGTAATTCTATTAATTTTTTCTTTAATAAGTTCCAAGCAATTTGGCGTGCTTGTCTATAACTGGGCGCGACGAGCCAACATAATTGGTTTGGTTTTCTTGCGTGGTAGCATAATTCTCTAATTGCTAAAGTTGTTTTGCCGAATCTTCTGCCCGAGACCAAAACTTTAAATCTACTTTTATCTTGTGCTACAACGTTTTGTGGATTTGATAATTTCATATTTTACTCCTGCCACGGTAAAGGTGTATTGCTTTCAGTATCTATTGCGTTGTCTTTTTGGCCGAGTAATTGTTTCCCCAACCATATAAGCATACGCACATCTTTTTTTTCTACTGCCGCCTCAAACTGGGCTTTACGTAAAGACTTTTTACCTTCTGCTCTACCTTTATCTATTATTTTACTAAATCTTTTTTGTAATGTTGAAACTGATGTTTGTGCCACATCAGCAATTTCCTCATATGAACAATGAATACTTGCTAACTTAAAAATTAAATCGTGGTCGATTTTATATTTCTTTTCCGTCATTATAGATGTTTAGGTCCTATTATAATCCTAAATCTCCTTACATCAGTATCACCGTTTGTTGTTATTATTGAAACATCAATATTATATTCATTACCGCTTGTTCCTGCTTCTAATCTTATATTAACTACTGCCGCCGCAACTACTACATCCGTTGATGGGTTTGTTGGTAGTGCTAAAGGACTGGCATCGCCTGATATTGTTTCTATACTAACTGAAGCACTTGATATAGCGTCTCCGCTGTTTAAATAATCCGTGAAGTCGATTCCATATTGGACGTTTGCTGAAGAGTGCTTTTCTATGTATGCTCCCTTATTATCCTTCTTAAATCCTGTTAAATTGGCCATTAAACCTCGCTCCTTACTTTTGGAATACTGCTTCTTTGACTAAATGTTGGTTTGAATATTTTAATTTTACGTGTTTCTTCTAACACTGGCAGTCTCCTTGTTTCACTTATAAGTTTATTTACACGTGTTTCCTGTAAAACACTATTTAATCGTGTCTCAATTGGTAAAACAAACGTTCTTAATTCTTGTGGAGCAGTTAATATATTCCAAGGGTCAGCAATAGTAATTAATCTTGCGTATGATAACTGCGTATTAAACGCACTAAAACTTGCTCCTGCTTTGTAAGATACGTTAGCATTACCGCTTATTGATGCTATTGGTGTTAAATCTTTTGTTGGACTATGTGTTTGAGTAGCATTAGAACTTAATGTTGATGCTACATTATAATCTTCACTTGTTTCTTTAAATGAAACATTACCATTAGCACCAATAGTATATGCTGTGCTAAATGATCCTTCACCAAAATGTAATTTACTTCCTATGGATGAAACACTAAACACACCTGATGGCGAAGTTGATACATTTCTAATTCTTATATAATCACTTGTTATACTTGTAGTTGCTGGTAAGTCTTTTACTTGACTAAAGCCTGTTGTTTTATTAGCATTAACTGAAGTATCAACTGCTGTTGTAAAGAGTCCTGTGCCTGAATTAACTACACCGCCATTACAAGTAAAGTTTATTGATTTAACAAAAGCAATTAATCCTGGATGCCATTTACCACTAAACCATTCGTCCCAAGTTCTATCTATAAAGGCACTTTCAGCAAAAGTATCCCAAGTGTAATCGTCTTGTCTTCCTTCATAAAATGCGTTAAATGTTCTACCTCCAACACTTATAGTTGATATAACTGCTTCAAAACTTGCTGTTGCTGATGTGTATGATACATTACCACTACCACTTAAACTTGCTGTTGCTGTTATTGTTTTACTTGGTCCGTGTGTTTTGTTTGCGTTTATGCTTGTTGTAGTTGTTGATGAACTACTTGTTGTTGGTTGTTGTAATTTACCACCATTACAACTTAAACTTGATGTTGATGTTAAACTTGCTGAAGCAAAGTCAAACTTTTCAGCACTTACACTTACGGTAAATGTTGATGTAAAATCTGCTTTTACATTACCTACATTAGCCTCACAACTTAAAGTAAATGTTGATGCTGGTAGGTCAAGTGCTTCACTTACATAGCCGCTGGCTACAAAGTCTTCTAATACATAATCACCAACACTTGGAATCGGTGTTGTATAACTCTCTGGAGTGTAATATGATTGGACAATATAAAGGTCGTCCGCTATTCCTATACCTTTTAGAGCCATTGGGCAATCTCCTTAATTAGGATTATGCCAACGATATCGTAAGGTTGCCTGCTGTTATTTGGAATGTGTCGCCTGACAATACTTCTTTAGCATTATCAAGTTGTCCATAAAAAAGAACATTACCCGTGTGTGTAGTTGATCCATCTGGAGTAAAAGCACCATCCATAACTGCTATACAAGTTATTGTTGAACCTGATGCCGCTTCGTTATTATAGTTTGCGTCTGCTGTAGAAAAAGTAGCATTCGCACCATTTGATGTTGCTGTTCCACCACTTGCCGCCGCAAATTGGATAGTTGTTCTTACATACGCTCCACCTGTTATCTCATAATATCCCCAATTTCCTGCCGTTCGTGCGCCACTGCCTGATTCTAAAGCAATTAGGACGTCCGAAGCCGCACCTGCGAATAGAGCAACTTTTAAAACTGATGGTTGTGAGTATGATGTATTACGTAAGACGTGATCAAGAACTTTGTTCTCAAGTGTATTACTGGCCGCACTCATAATTTTATCTCCTTATGTTATTATTAAACGTTTAACTATTTTATTTATTAAAGGTTAAGTGTTTATCTTTGTTAGCATAATATAATCGTTTATATTTCACTAACTTCTAACTCAACTGCGCCTGTAGAATTAAGACCTGACTGGGCAACAACCCAATTAACACTTAATCCATATGGTGTATGATTGGCGCCAATACTTCCGGAAGTAGCATTATGAGTTGTTAAAACACTTAATCCTTGGACCATAACAATTTTGTTATCTACCCACGGAGCATTATCAAATGTAAATGTATATCCTGCGTCTGGTTCTCCACTACCAATATCGCCACCGGCAAATGTAGTATTAGCCAATGGTGAATCACCGGTGCCATATGAATAAGGTGGATTGGATAAACCTACAACCCTACCATAGTTTATTTGTAAATTCGCTGTTGTTGCCGCAACATTGGTATCAACATTTGGCTTTCCATCAGTCCGAAGAATAACAATAGTATAATTTCTGTTTGGTGTTAATAATATAACCATTGGAGCATTTGAAAAGCCCCCCGGACCACCGGCACTATGAACTAAATCATTAGTTGCTGAATAACTGCCATTTCCTAATACGGTGTTGCCGTTAAAATCATCAGTTATTGTTGTTCTTCCGCAGTTATTAACATCTCCTGAAAAACTTATTCGTGTTGGTATAGATGCCCCGCCTGTTAAAAATCTTCTGCTTCCAAAAGGCATTATGAAATCCTTTGTGTAATATTTCCTATATAATCAGTGCCATCAAAAAATACATTTACAATATCAATTTTATCTGATGCTGTTGTTAGGATAGGTGCCCCACCTGGGAATTTAATTCTTGTTGATCCATCACTTGTGAAAGATGCTGTCTTGTCTGCCGCATTTACTTTTATAATCAATAATACACTTGTTCCTGCTACCATATTTGTAAATGTATAAGTTGTATCATCATTTAATGTCATAGTATGAACAGGAGCCGTTTCCGCATTTACATCTACTGATCCTGATGTTGCTCCTATGGCATTAATGGTTTCTTTTGGTCCTTGAACCAAGTTTGTAAAATTACTATTTGAACTATTAAGTTCTATTTTTGTTGTAGATGAATTATAAACTAAAAGATCACCGTCTGCCGCTGATCCAACATTAAAATAATCAATTATATCATTTACATTAGATATATTTTTATTAATCTCGGGTCTGGCTAATCTCGGTGAATCCGTGCCCGCGTCTGTGTGTGCTGTTGATCCTTTATTGCTTGATGGCCAAGTTGTCATTTATTATTCTCCTGTAAAGATATTAACAGGTCCTCCTATGCTTGGTTGAATTTTTAAATCTTGTGTTTGTCCGTTGTAATCAACCGTAATAACTCTATCTGCCGCATCTGTTATTTGTTCTTGAGTCGTTATTTGGCTATCAGCATCTATGCTGTTTAAGGTTAAAAATCTTTTTAACCCGGGCCAACTAAAAAACATCATTACTTTGTTTGCCATTATGCTCCTGGTCCTCCTGATGTATAAACTACTACATCTCCTGATCCTTCTCTTACACCATATACTGAACCGTCTGTCGCTGTTCCGCCGTTTGTTAATGATCCTGAAGCATCAACCATTTCGCCTGCCACGTTTGCGTATAGGTAAATCTTTGGCTGTGTTAAACCTGTGCCGGTTCCATCTGTGCCCATTGCTGGCACACCACTATCATAAAACTTACCAATATTAGAAGTAAGGTCATAAAACTTGTCGTCATAAAAATAATTTGCTACCGCAAGAGTATGTGCTCCGTCTGGATCATTTTGATAAACGCTACCTGGAACATTATTTGACCCTTGCTGTATGTGAAAATATCTTTTAACGTTGGAGGCCGATGTTGCTACTATTGTAGTTGTTGCGTTATCATATTGAGTGCCATCTAAATATATTTGTGCGATTGCTGACGTTGTGCTTGATCGAATACTGGCTGTAATGTTGTGCCACTCGTCGTCTAAAAAATTGCTGTCAAAATCTGGAACTGCCGAGTTTGCTTGAACAAAGTTATCGGCTCCTGATGGATGACATTTGGTATAAGCATTTAAGTTATAAATGGAAGTCCCTTTATTCATATAATGTTGTAAAGCCATATGGTCGTTGTTTCTTGCCGCACCAAAGTTAGCATTTGCGTCCATATCTGAAGTGCTACCTTTAAACCACACACTTACCGTTGAATCACCGACAAAAGACCAATCCGCTCCAAAATCTACAATTACTCCTGCTCCACTTGATCCTGATGCTACCGAGCCATTGCTTTTCCAATAACCACGATCCGCACCGTCGCCACCACTTACTACTGCTGTTGTTGTTAAAACTGATCTTGCTATTCCTAATGGCACGTGCTATTGTCCTTATGCCGCGTATGCTTTGGCTATGTTGCCTAAATAGTTCGTCCCATCATTTGTGATTGAAACTATGTCAATACCTGCGGCTGTTGTTGTTAATGTTGGTGTTCCACCGGCAAACTTAACTGCCGAACTGCCTTCTGTCCCGAACGCCCCTGTTCTTGATCCTGACCCATCTTGGGTTATAATTATTGAACAAGTTTGTCCTGTTCCTAAACTTTTAATATTAAATGTTGTGTTGTGTGCCAATGTAAGTGTAAAAGTTGGCGATAAACTACAATCCACATTCACGGTAGTGCTTGATGTTAAGGCTGTAATGCTTTCTCTGTATGATTCTAACTTACCTACTGCTGATATCTTGTCTTTGTCTTCTGAATAAAAAGCATATTCATTTGTAATGTCTGATGTGCCTGGATTACTTTTAGCATAAAAGTCATAAGAATTTGTTATTGTTTTTGTTCCACTACCATAAGCCGATGTCCCATTGGACATAAAATGATGAACATTTGGAATGGATATCGTGCTACTTGCCGCCGCATTAAAATCCATCCAAGAAGTATAAGCCGCCGCTCCTACACTTGTAGATGATGAGTCATTAGCAGTAAATTCAATATCGGAATTTGCTGTTGATTCAACATAAACACCCATTTGACCACAAGTTGCGTTTCCAATTTGTGAATGGCCTGC
>VTLG01000798.1_pt1 | contig 31233 bp, 31 predicted proteins | sample 4694571 | NCBI WGS metagenome assembly VTLG01 (sample SAMN12604809, study PRJNA352737) | marine metagenome | biome: ENVO:00000447; feature: ENVO:00000209|ENVO:00000569|ENVO:01000036; material: ENVO:00002151; isolation source: viral sequences binned using virsorter ...
CATTCATGCTCCAATTGTCTTTTGGTTGCAATCCAAATAATATTGGCCCATTTTCATTTGATTTTTTCCATGGTTCATATCGAACTTTGAATTTTTGGACCATCATTTCCCAACGATCACTAGGACTGTTGTCTGAAAGGAAGTTACCATCATTCATTGGGGTATACAATGACACCCTAAAATGATGATCCGGAGATGTAGATACGTTTCCAAAACTTGATAGCAGTCCTCCATCAAAGGTTATTAATGGAATGTTTTTTGCTCTACAGTTGTCAGCGAGTTCCCTGCGCCTTCCCTTTGTATGATGCATTTGCTTGTCTCCACCGTAACCAAACATGGCCGCCATTGGTGCTGTTGGAGTCATTTCGCCCTCAACTGTGGGCCCTGTTCTGTCTTCATTGACAATAATTGGTTCATCTCCAGCGGCTTGTATTCCTTCCTTCAGATGATACAAAAGTTCATAACTGTTTCCGCGTCTACGGTCTTTGACAGTTCTTCTAAATATTTCAACTTTCATTAAGCATTCTCCAGGCAGTCCCGTCTGCCATTTCTTTCAGTGTCCAATTATTATACGCTAAACTTGAAAATAACGCAATCCTATCTCCATATTTTGGCGTTTCTATCTTGCTGAAATCAGTTTCGGATATTGGAGCGGCGGCACTATTAAGTGGATCGCAGAACACAGGCACACCGTTTGTTAAACTCTCGACCATTGTGTTGGAATTGTATGTAACCATCGCATGGTATTGGTTCCAATCTATTTTGCCTTTGTTTTGTGTTGGCCTATCTATTTTGACCGTTGCACCGACATGGTCTATGGCAACTGTAGGATTGTATGGCTTTTCCCTGATCTCAATCGTTCTATCTGTGTTTGCTCTAAGTGTTTTACAAGTGTTATCTAACCATGTTTCTTCATTGAAAAAGTTTGCAATGGCGTTTGTCGGTGGCAACACTAGGATTTTTTTGCCTTGTTTCCATGGCTTGATGTCTTGTTTAAAGTACTTTTCGTATCTATCTGTCGGTCTCTGTTGCATTATGTTTTGGCAGTGTTTGTTTTTTGTAATCCTCAGCCAGTTGGGACTATGGTGAGCATTAGTGAAATAACCATGATCCATAAAATAGAAATTTTTGTTTTGTTTTTGACACTGCTTATAAATTTCTCCTGACCCTGCCAGTATGCCGTACATAGTCAGTTCTTCAACAGGTAAGGACTGCATTTCTCTGAAGTGATAAATTTTTCCATTGCCAGATCCCTTCACAAAAGCATCAACGTAACGCTGTGTACGAGGCTTGGTTGTGTGGATTCCTGACAGCATTTATTTTCTAATTTCTTTAACCGAGAACATTGAACGTTTTGCAACTTTGTTAAACTCAGCAATGATGTTTACGCTCCTTCTGTATTTTGTAGCACCACTTCTCGCTGAAACACTATGGATAGTGTTTGTGCTGTTGTTCAAAAACATTACGAATGTGTTACGTTTGTAAGGTACAGTTTTTACTATTTCTCCTGCTTTGTTTCCAACTTCTCTACCTCCGTTTTTATTAACTTCCGTAACAACTGATTCCTGTTTATGTAACTGGAAGTCGCCACCTTTGCTCTCATCATCTGCATACGGCATGTACAATAGCCCGGCGTATATTTCTCTAGGATTGTCTATGTGTGGTGTCCTTGAACTGAAATGTACAGGCTTGTGCATTACTGTTTGACAATCTGTTCCTATCTTATCTCCACCTTTGTCCCACCCTCGAGCACTGATGGATTCACTTACATTCTCAATGTTAGGCATCAAGTCACCAAAAATACATTTCACCTCATTGTAAAATTTTGCCGATGTGTGATACTGAGCAAATTCTCTCCATGCATCTGAAACTACATCTGGTTTCAACATTTGGTCTGATTTCAATCTATAACATATGCCATTATCAAACGGCTCAGTTTTAAGAAGTTGCTGTTCCGGCCATGCTTTTTCTAGACGATCGTACACATCTTCGGGTAGTGCATCCTCGATTATTACGTGTGGATAAGGATCAGTTGCTAGGGTTGGCGTTTTTTGTAAAACTGATATTGTCATTCTAAATGCTCCATTATGTCGGGTATGTTTATTTTAAAATTTATCATGTCACTGAATCTTTTGATACCTTTAGGTTTTGCACCTTTTTCCCTTTTTATTGGTACAACATCTGCTAGATATAATTTATGATTTAGATCTAAATTGTGTGATAACAATGGATAAACTTTCTTGTGTATCATATTTTTATCTTGTATTTCAATTACTTTTGTTCCTGGGTGACACCATAACAAGTTTGTTAGGCCAGCACCGTGGGCCGCCAATACATGTGAAGCCTCGGCAAATGTTTTCATCTGATCTTTTATTGATAATTTTTCTAGCACGACAGTTTCCCAACCTTTCAACTTTAAAAGTAATTCGTCGGAGTTCACTAGTTTTCTTGATGTTGCACCAGGTCTTAGTACCACAATCTTTCTATGAGGCTTCACTCCTTTTAAGTTTTTAAGGCCCTTGAAATGCCTAAGCCATGGAGCCAATGGAGGCGTAATTATCCCGTCCCTTACGTTGCTCATACTTGGCACAATTAAATGTCTAAAATGCCATGTTTCTCCTTTTGGCATCACAACAATCTTTACATCAGGAAAAAGAGCCTTACAGACTTTTTCAAAATAAGGACTATGATTAGCCATTATGTAGCAATATCTATTGAAATTCGTTGACCACCTTTTCTCTATTAATCTAAATTTAGATATCACATCAATCCATATATGCCACGGGTTTGCCAAACTGTCCTCGTCAACTGGCAACCAAACATATGTGTATGTTTCATTAAATGATTCTTTTACTGGTGGTAGTTCAATATCCATTTTGGTGTCCCAGTCTGTCCAAAGTTTATGACTTTTGTGTGGTTTGTGCCTGCTCTTGTGTGTCAATTTCCATACATGGTCGGTGATCAATTTGTTTTCTCTTGTCAGCAGTAATGGACAGGTGTGGACCTTGCAGTTGTGAAATTCTGCGACAAATGTTGGTAAACTAGTGAAGTTCGGGTCAATAGTTTTGTGATAAGGAACCGTGTAGTTGTATTCAGGATCGACCATCTCCCAACGATCGAGGAAATATTTTAGCGAGGATATATTTTTGACTGGCATTTTATTAATAATTATGTTATATTAGACTACTATGTTTTTATTTTCAAATGGTTGCAGTTTTTTAACGAGCCGTCCGAAAGACGGTGTCGACACGTTTACCACTAAAATTCTCGCAGAAAAATATGATATGCCTTTGATAAACTTTGCCATGGGTGGCAGGGGCAATGATAGGATAAGTTTCACAACCAAAGTTTGGCTCGAACGGCATAATCGTGATAAACATTTCGCTGTCATAGGATGGTCAAGTGCTACTCGTAATGATTATATTACTGACGACGGACATAAAAAAGGCAGAATGCCTCAGACAGATTTGACTTGGAGAACATGGAAAACACTAGACAATGTTAGTTTTATCAGAAGCAAACAAGGATATGATATAGAAGCAAATTTGATAATGAGTTTTTTAGATAATGTGTTTGATTTACAAAACTATTTTGAAAGGAAAAAAATTCCTTATGTGATGTATAATTCGTTGCCAAATGATTTTGACCAAAAAGGTAACGGAGATTTCAAAATTATACGTGATGCAATAAATATGGACAGATTTTTTAGTCCAAAAATAAGTCATTATGAATACATTATCGATAAAGGTCTGGTGAGCAGTCAAGCAGATCCTCATCCGTCGGCGGAAGGACACAGGCAGTGGGCTGAACAACTTATGGAATTTATAGATGCTAACAATCTACGCACCATTTAATAATCCTAATAGCAAGGCCTGGGAAGTGTTCAACGGTGTTGAGAAATCATGGCCTGACCAGATTACAAAATTAGACAACGCAACCGAGACAGATCCTGTCAGCAACAGCATGTTCTGGGGATTGGTTAATAACAACGGAGCAATGGTCAAAAAGTTGGAATCACGTAATCACCACTACTGGTTCACCGACACACCTTATTTTGGAAGATTTGACAACAACAATCTAAAGCCTGACAATCATTATTGGCGTGTGTGCAAGAATGCCATACATGTGCCTTATATAAAGAATTGTAAGGCTGATAGGTTTGAGATGTTCGGAATAAAGATCAAAGCACCAAACTTCGCTGGCAAACACATTTTAGTCTGTCCTAGTAGTACGGGCATACACGGTTACCTAGACAGACCCAATTGGACCAAAGAGACCATTGAACAAATTAAAAGGTACACAGACAGACCTATCCGACTTCGACACAAGCCTAGGGGCAGGGGTACATCAGGACCGAGTGAGGCAACGGTGCCCCTATCCGAGGATCTCAAAGAAGCGTGGTGTGTCGTTACCAGTTGCAGTATAGTGGCCGTGGAGGCCATGTGTGAGGGAATACCTGTGTTTTGTGACAACAAGAGTTTCGCAGTGGATGTGGGAAACGTGGAACTAGCAGACATAGAGAATCCTTACTATGGGGGACCTGAACCATGGCTGTACAGCCTTGCCTATCAACAGTTCACACCCGAGGAGTTCGAAAACGGTACAGCAGTAGAGATATTAATGGACAAGGGACTACTGTGAGCATAGAACAACTTTCCGATGGTCTATGGGTACCGTCTACTGATGCACAGATAGAACAATGGCGTGAGAAAGGATATCCCTATATGCAGGACACCTGTCTCAATAAATTTATAAACTGGTGCAAGGGTCAAGGGAAGGAGTTTGATCTAATAGTTGACGTGGGAGCATGGTGCGGCACATGGACATTATCTATGAGACAGTATGCAAAAGAAATTCATTGCTATGAACCTAATAATTTACATTATGGCTGTCTTGCAAGGAATATTAGTGCATATGATAATATTCAATCATACAACCAAGCACTAGGCAATGAAGATGGATATGTTAAGTTAACAGAAGAAAGTGCGACTCAAAATACCAGAGTGATACTAGAAAACGGTGAAACAAAAATTAACAAATTAGATTCTTTAGGATACAATGCTGTTGATTTAATTAAGATAGATGTCGAAGGTCTTGAAATGGAAGTTCTTAAAGGCGCGGAAAAAACTTTAGGAAATGTTGAATACTTAATGATCGAATTAAATGGCAACAGTGAAAGATACGGTAGCAGTAAAAGAGATATTAAGGAACACTTGAACTCTTTAGGGTTCAAGGTATTAATTAAAACATGGCCTGACATTGTTTATTGTAAAACATGATGTACGAATATCTAAAAAAATTAAAAGATGAAAGCAATTTTATGCCAAGGAAGATCCTAGACATAGGTGCGAACATAGGATTCTGGACAAAAACGGTGAAATCAATATGGCCTGATGCACAATACACCTGTATAGAAGCAGGGCCAAAATATGAGAAACATTTGAAAGAAATCGCCCACAAATATCATATCGCTGTTCTTGGAGATAGCAATAGAGAAGTTAAAATGTACCTACGTGAAATTAACAAGGGAAATAAAAAGAAAATTACATATACAAAGGGCTCAACGGTGTTTAATATTTTCAAAGATTTTGAAACTCGGCAGATGCAGACCTTGGGCGAATTGGTTGGTAATGACGCACAATTTGATTTGATAAAACAGGACGTACAGGGTGCTGAGATAATGATCATGAAAGGTGCGCCGGACATATTCACACGTGCCAAGTATGTGGTACAAGAAGTCAATAAATTCAAAGACAAACAATTTCCCGAAATTCCGTGTGAAAACGAAATGGACGAGTTCATGTTTGAATTAGGCTTTGATCACAGTGAAGTCATCGAACACAAACCAAACGTTGAACAGATAGATAAGATTTATTTTTAATTTTAAGAACTAAAGAGATTTATTGCTTCTTTTTTCCAATCATCTGAGTATTCACAGTGTCTGTATCCATCAAACCATGGTCCTCCCTCAGTGTAATGCAAAATTCTGGGTGATCCGTCTTCAGGTTCTCTGTACCATCCAACTAACCAATTATAATTGTGTGGTAATGATCCTATGTCCGAATCTTCGAGCCAAGAAAACCTGTGCAAAAATTTAGGTGTTTGTTCATTTAAAAATTCAGGTGTAAGTATCTTGTTTTTAGGATGTTCACAGTTCCAAAGCACCATGCTTGACCAATTTTTCCTTGGATAAACTGTTTGCACTTGCCCATCCATTTTAGTGGTTTCTTTAGGTGTGTAGTCGTGCTGTACACAGACCACTGCCTTGCTAGAGTCCATATATTTTGTTAGCATATGGCTTGGGATCTTCCATAAGAAGTCACAGTCACAGAACACTGCCCAGCCTTTGAAGTCATTTAGATATGGCACAAAAAATCTTGTAAACGTGAATTCTGTTGAGGCCAATTTATCTTTTTCACGTGTGTAGATACCTTGGGCTCTCATGTCATTTTGCTTTAGGGCTATCACCTCCGCGGATGGATCTCTGCGCTTGATTGAATGTTCGCACACTTGATATGCGATGTCTTCTCTGGAGTCCCAACCAACGTAAATTTTCATCTAGATAATAATTCGTGTATTTGTTTCCAATTATTTACACGTATTATATCAGGATGATTAAAATCTCGATTGTACTGATGGTCGATTAATATGGGCTTTAAACCGTATTTGAGCCCGGCTACAGCGTTCTTTGGCTTGTCCTCTATCCAATATAGCCCAGTGCCATGGAACTCTGCCAGTGCTGAATCTTTATCCGCACCCGTATCTAGGATATGGTAATTTTTGAAAATGTGTTCCCCGAACAATTCGCCTAGTCTTTTTTTCCTAACTAACTGTGCTGGTATGTCTGAAGTTTGTGATGTAATTGGAATAAATGTCCAACCTTCTGCCGCCAAAAGTTTTACCCATGTCTGCGAATCTTCTATCGGTGTTTGTGTTGCCATCCATGCGCTTTTATTAAATTCTCGTATTTCTTTTCTTATCTCCGGTATCGATAAACCAAATCTTTCCGCCATTTCATATGTGTTTTCTTTATTTGGTAGTAACTTGTATGGATACACTCTTTCATTATTATCATTGTAGTAGGATCGTTGTAACATCCAGTCTGTGAAATGTTTCTCCCACTCCAACAGCACTCCGTCAACATCGGTAAGGATTATCCTATTTGATGTCGGCATCTTCCATACCTGCCACTCGAAGTTTAACGATGTTTGTGATTTGCCATTGTTTCTGATCTAATCCTTTGGTTATACCCAGCCACTGATTTCTGATTAGTGCAAAGTCGTTGATAATTTTATCCATGTCTACCACGTCGTCTTCTCCATCAACATATTTCTCAGCATCTCTGCTTGATAAGGCCCTGTTGTAATTTTCTAAGTATTTCCTAAAAGTTTTAGAACGCAGTCTTCTCAGTTCAATGTTAAGATATTCTAATATGGCTTCAAGTTGTTGTAGTTGTCCGAATCTTTCCTCTACTATGCCTGGTAGTGCCGCACTTGCCTTTTCGAGGTTTCCGTAAATTTTGCATTGTTTTTTTGCTTCAAGTAACTCCTTATCGAAATATGCAATGCAATCAGGGATTTTGTCTAGGTTCCTACTAACTTCGTTATACCAATTAATCATCTTCACCGTATCCGTCTGACTCTTCATCTTCTTCGAACACAGTGTTTATTGCTTCTTCTAGTTTTGAATCGTATTCAGCAGACGCCTTTATTTCATCTATTTCTACACCTATGTCCTCTAAACTTTTAATAAAATCAATCGCCATGTCTAGTTTTTGTCTTTCTGGCACGTAGTGGACCACCGAGTCCCATAATCTTTCAATGTCTTCGTGTGTAAAGTCTATCATTCCTTAATTGGGTCTTCTGTTACTTCGTCTGGCTGTTCTTTGTAATTTTTCATTATCATATCTAATTTATCACCTGTCCATGCTTTCCTGAATTCTATATACTCTTTGCCTGCAGGATCAACATATTTTAGTCGATTTCCAGTCTGAACTAGTATGCCTTTCTTCTCAAATAGATCTACAAGTCCGCTGTATGGATCCATACCTGTGTCATAAGGAATCTTCACTTGCACACCTTCGAAAGGTTTGGCATATCTTGTCTTCATAACTTTACAAGCCGCCCTAATACCTCTTACATCAGATACTTTGTTGCCTTTTTCGTCTTCTTTAAGTTTAAGTTTTTTCATGGCAACAACGATGCTTGAGGCATAGATAAATCCTTGTCCGCCCGATATCTTGTCATCGGGATCGAACATGTCTTGTGATGCGTATGTATGATTGGTTGCTATAAGCCCTACGTTCCAACTTCCAAACATGTTTACACAGTTTCTCACTAGAGCAGTCAAGGCTTTCGGCTTCCTACCTAAGTCACCTTTCATCTCTCCTGCTTCGAACTGGTTAACGTCAGTTGGTGTGAGTAACATGCCTAGACTGTCTATCACAAACAGCACTTTTGGTGCACCTTCTTTGTTATCCGCGTGTTGGTCCTTGTAACCTTTCATGAACTCTGACACTGTTTTTGCCACGTCATCGACCATGGACATACTTAACTTCATCAATTTGTCTTCCGATGTGTCCACGTTTAACGCCTGTAGCCATTGTTCGTCCAGGGCATTTTCAGTATCTATTAGTATTACAAATATACCTTGATCCTGGGCGTTTTTAATAATGTTGCCTGATGCTATGTAAGATTTACCTGCACCAGACTCACCGGCAAGGACTGTGACCTTGCCTAGGGGAATGCCTTTGTTGAAATCACTGGTCATTAGATAGTTTAGTGCGTAATTTCCTGTTGATATCCAGTCTGTAGGATCGCTGAATCCTATACCTAGTCCTTGGATAGACTTTGTTATACTTTTTCTAAATTTTGTTGCGTCAAATACTTTTGTCATAATATTATCCTTTGTGTCATCTATTTTAGCATACCTAGGCCCTAACGTCAATGCTAGGGCCTTGGTAAAGTGTCAGATTATTTTGCTTGTCTTGATCTAATCAACTTCAAGATGTCTTCGGCTCTCTTAGCACTGTCACCTACTGGAGCAACTGGTGCCGCCTCAGGTTTTTTTGCCTCGTGTGTATGAGGTTGATCACCACCTTGATGACTATGTTTTGTGCCATCATCATGTGTGTGTTCAACTTCCGCAGGAGCCGATGCTGACGGTACTGCCACCTGAGGTCGTGCTTGGTAAGCCACGCCTGCTGGCCTGAAGTACTGTCCATACTGCTCAAGATCATAAGCCTCGCCTTCAACAGATTTTTCAAATAATTCTTTGATTATTTTTACTTCCGCCTCGGTCGGTTCTTTTGGTCTGAAGTCGTTCAAGTTGAATAGGCCGTTGGTTTCGATTGCGGCTCTCTCCGCCTCGTCCAATGCCCTTTCTCTTCTTGACCATTTCGATGTCGAGTAGTCAGCGTAACCACCTTTTGTTGTTTTAGTGATCCTGAAGTCAACACCCTTCACGTAGTCAGTAGGCATTTCTTCCATCTCTGGGTCCATTAATGCACTCCTGATTATGTTGAAGATCTGAGGTCCAATTATAAATCTTCTTATTGGATTCTCAGGTGTTGTGTCTTCTGCTAATGGATTCGTTGTGACAAAACCTTGGAAAATATAACTTTTCTTTTTCCAGTATTTTCTGCCCATGTCTTCCATGCTCTTGTCTTTGAACCACGGTCTCACCTCTGTGAGTACTGGACAAGTTTTCCCATACATTTCCATGCACGGTACTTGCACTGTCACTGGTCTTGAGTCAGTCTGACCTTTGATACCTGCGAAAGGTAACTTGATCATGTTCCTCTCAGTCCAGAAGAATGTGTTGTTTGAATCCTTGTCAGGTAAGAATCTAACAACCGCTTCTGAGCCTTCTGATATGTTCCAGTGTGGGTAGATGGCGTTGTCTCCGCCTGTGTTTGAAGTGGAGCGATTCACTTCTTGAGATTTTAATTTCGCTCTTATTTCAGCCAATGATGCCATAATGTAAGCCTCCTTTATTGTGCCTATGTTTGTTTGTGCCTAAATGTATATCAGACATATAGTACGTAATATACAACTATATTTATCTAAAGTCTACTACTATTATTGGTAAAATGCGAGGTTTTTGATACGATCAATTTGGTTATCGTACTTTTGTTCTTCTTCTGAGAAAAAATCTTCCAACTGCATACCTGCAAGTTCTATGGCATCTTGTAGGGTGTATTCTTTGTCGCCAACTTTGAACTTGTCTCCTGCTTTCATACCAGCCGCTTTGGCTTTTCTCACTGCGTGAGCAAATTCGTTGCCTTCTTTTTTCATTTCTTCCTTTTCTTTCTTCTCGTCTGAACTGTGTCCGATATGTTTATGTACAACTTTGTCTAGTTCTTTATGGAAGTTGTCAATTTGTTTGTCAGACATCTCTTCCTTCTTCATGATGCCTGCTTTTTTCATTTCTTCTTCTCTGTCTTTCTGCATTTTGTATTTTCTTACTAGGTCTGAATACTCCTGGGCACCTAGACCTTTTACCGTCCTGTTGTAATTTCTTTGTAACCAGTTTTCAAAATCTGTTTGTGACAGCTCGTCTAGTTCAACATCACCTTCTTTAAGTTTATCAAAATTTTGTCTCAGATACTTTGTTGCCGCGTCATAATCTTTTGATTTGAAGGCCGACTTGCTGTCCTTGTCTAGCACATCGTATATCATCTTACCATCTTCGTCATCTCTGTACATTGACACGTATGGTTTTATTGTTGCTTCTCCAACTGAGTCTACCCAACCCTCGAACGCTTCCGTTTCTTTTGCTTTGCCTTTGAGGTCTTTCTTGGGTGCGAACGCTCCTGGCTCCATTCTTACTTCTTTTTCATATCCAGGATCCTTCTGCATTTTTTTGTAGTCGTCGATGTATCTCTTTGCCAACTGTATTGCAATTTTTTTATTTTTTATGTAATCTGGTGTTGGTTTGAATGTTGCTGTTTTTTCCTGTTCCATCTCATCTGCCACTCTCGAAGCGAAGTTTGCCACCCTGTCTTCCTCACCTGATTTAGTCAAAAGTCTTGACGCTATGTCTGAGAGTATGGAACTCAACATTGTGTTTTTGTCTTTGAATTTTGTCACTGTCAGCATCTTGTCTGCTGAATCATCTTTCCTTAAAATTAATTTTTTATCTGGATCTGTCAAGAAACTTTGGACAATCGGTGCATGGTCCACTGGTGGTTCGACTGGTGCGTCAATTGGCTCTGCATCTGGTTCAAGTTCGTTTACTTGATCTTCTTTAGGTGTATTTTTTAGTTCACTCATTATTCTGTTTATAAGCGGGAAAGCATCTTCCACCCTCTTGTCTAGGTTGGTCATTGTGAATTTTTCTCTTAATTTTGCCATTGTGTCATTATCAAGTTCTTGATCTTCTGACTTTCTAAATGTTTTGCAGTGTGCTTCGTAGTGTTTTTGTTTTGAAAGATTTTTCATGTATTCTCTCAAATTTTCTAGTTTTAATTTTGTTTGTGATATGATATCGCCTGCGTTGTCATTGAGTTGATCCTTGTTGGAGACGTATCTCGAAAATGAATTCAATTTAGCGATGTCCTCTGAAGTTTTAATTATGTGTTCACCGAATTCGTCATGTGGTCTTCCACCATTTGCCACGTGTCTCACCATTGCTCTTGCACCTGCTAAATGTGTCATCGGATACTTGAATCTTTCACCATCCTCGTTTTCGATGTACAACGATTGTATCTGTCTTGATCTTGCACCCGGCACGGTTTCATCAACCTTGCCTGTGTGTCTAATTATTAATCTTGTTTTGTCTAGATTCTCGTAAGAACGTTTTGCCGAGCCTGTTAAGCCCTCGTTCACACCTGCTAATTTTGTAATTCTTGCTAGTTCTTCTGACATCTCGTCAGTATTTACCGTTTTGTTCGTATCTGCAAGATTTTCATAATCCTGCTTCGTAAGGTTGTTTTTGGTGATGTCTCTGACGTCAAATCTCAAACTATGTTCAACTGCGAAGTCTTTAAGCTCTTTTAAGAAAGCATACCATTCATCCCTGCTGTCCTCGTCAATTTTGTTTACAAGATCCCTGTTGTAATAAACTTTCATGTTCTCGCCATCGGCCAAACTGATACTGACTGCGCCAAATGTGTCTGCGTCTTGTCTGAATTCGAATTCAAAAAACACAGCACTGTTTGGATCGGCTGTAGCGGCACCGTTCTCATCTCCCAACCTTATGTTTGAGAACTGTGATCTGATCTTGTTGAATAGATCTTGCGAATTTTTAGGGTTCATATAGTGTATTTATTATCCTGTGAATGATCCAAATATCGGCATCGGAGTGATCTCACTAGTCCTGTCTGTCCATTTTTCAAAGATTTTTGGATCAAAATCTGCCAAAACTTTCATCATACGGGTCATAAGCAGGCAGGCACTCACTAGGTCATCGTGCTGTCCTGGCTTTCCTTTGTATGATAGGCCTGACGCTACAAAGTCTTTCATTTCTGATATCAGCAGTTGTGAATTAATTTTCATCTTGTCGTTTTCAATTAGTTCTTTAAACTTTGTACATGCATCAATTTTGTGTTTTGCGGTTGTGTTGAATCCTCTTCTAAACTTACGTCTATGGCCTTTTCTAATAGGTTCAGATAAGAACATACCTGGGATATTTTCTTCTCCTATGTCCATGACCCTCATGAGGGCGGCTTCACCAATAGTATTGTTTTCCATGGAGTAAAATATCTGTGGATTCGCGGAAGAATCCTTTTCTAAAATTGTATCGTGTATGTGTTTGTTAATGCCTTGCAGTATCCGTACCTGTTGATTCATGGGTGTCTGGTTATGATGCCATTCACCAACTTGTTCAAAAGTCGGAAGTTCGAAAACTTGTATTGCGGCATAGTCTCCACCAGTTCCCATACTGGGGTCCAGTGATACCATGTATGTGTGTCCAGGAGTGGGTCTTTTGAACCATCGCACTTGTCCAGTTGTCTCCACAGGTGGTGTGCCTTCCATGTCGGCTAACACTATACTTGAAATAAGAGTTTCATCAAAGATTAAAAATTCACATTCGTGTTCACGTCTAAATCTTTCTTCACCAATTCTCGATCTTTCTGCTTCTGCCCATTGTTCGTTCCTATCAGGATGTTCTGACCAATGGGCCTTCATGGCGTAGAAGCCATTTGTGCCTACAATTTTATCATTCCCATATTCATCAAATCTCTTGTTGGCTTCTTTCCAGATCATGGCGAATTGGTCTTCGTCACTGTTTGGTGTTGATGTTATTAGACACTTACCACCTGTACTCAATGTTGGTGACAGTGATGTCCAGAACTCTTTGGCTTTTTCGGGTGGTTGAACGAAAGCAAACTCATCACAATATATCATTGTCAAGGACATGCCCCGTCCCGTGTTTTCTGTGGTTGTGGTTGCCATTATCTTTGACCCATTATCAAATTCAATGCTGTTCCTGTTATATTGCGTTACCCCTGCTTTTATCCAACTGGGTAACATTTCATATGCATAACGCACCCTTGACATAATATCAGATGCTCCTGCGTATTTGTGGGCGGCGATTAGTATCTGTGAATCCGGTTTGAACATGGCATACCAAATTAGATATCCTGATGCACAGGTTGTTTTGCCGGTCTGTCTAGGTAACATAGAAATACTAAATCTATGATTATTGTATGCCTCGATCAATCTTTCTTGATAAGGATATGGAACAAAATCCATTTCACCTTTTGTTGGATGTTGTATCTTCATAAAAGTCTTCATGAAGAATAAAGGTCCGGTCTTATCATCCATACACTTCTCGAGCTGTTCTACCTGCTCTTTGGTGTATTTGTGTTTCTTGTGCGCCTTTTTAATTTGGTCGCTGTCTAATGATACATACGCCATGATGTAGTATTTAAGGCTGTTTTTTGCTTAGGAAAAGTAAACTATTTTTTCTCTTTGGCTTCTTTGTCTTTGACGGCTTTTTTCATTGGCTCTGTCTTATTACCGTCTTTGTCCATGTCCAAGAAATCAGGCTTTGCCTTTGTTTCTGCCGCTTTCTGATATGACTCTTTGAAACTGTCATACTGTGCTCGTAGACTGTCAGCAAGGTCTTGCTCTGTGATTTTATCTTCCGCCGCCATGTGATTGTCCCCAGGGTATTCTTTTCTGTACTGGATTTTTTGTTTGTTTAATCCACCTGAGTGTTTGTTTACTAAACTATCAATGTCCTGTACTTTTTCTTCTGGTTCATTTGCAAATGTTTCCGCCGCCTTTTCTTGTTCCGGTGCTGTCATCATGTCTCGCATCTTTGCCATTTTCATTGTGCCCATTGCATCGTCATGATCCATGTCGTGTTTAGGTTCCATGCCCATCATCTTTCCGTCTACAGGTCTTAGTCCGGCCATTTTAAGGATCTGCATCAACATTCCTGCCTCTTCTGGAGAGTCGGTTGTGATATGCATATCTTCTTTTACAGTTTCTTTTTCATCTTCTTTTTTCATCATTTTACCCTCTCCTGCCGCGATACTGTCCTTCTCTTCGTCATCCTCGGTACCGTTGATTGCATCATAGAATCCTCTTAGGCTTTCACCGTGTTTTTCAATAAAATCTTTTCTTGAAAGTTTTTCCGCTTCGTCGTGTAGGAAATTTTTTACGGCACCTTCGTCCACTTTTGGATTTGTCTTCTCCACATTTTCCACTGCGTCTTTTACCAATTCAGGTTTTGATTCTGCTATTTCTTTTAATTTTGTTAATACATCGATCATTTCCATAATTTATTTCCTTTTTGGGTCTGGGTGTGGGTTGGTTGATTTTGTAAGGGGACTTGGTGTTCCAACTTCTTCCTTGCTTTGTATGTCTTGCACTTTATCGTCCGAACCTTTTTCTACTGTGTATTTGCTCTCTCTGTCTTTCATTAATTCTTTCAACAGACTCATGTTTGCTTGTGTTGAATGAAAATCTTCAGGCTTAATCTTAGCGTGGTCTGTATATTCTATGTCCTGTAACTTTGTTCTGTATTCTGATGTTTTTGCAATTTCCATTTCATCTTGATATTGTTCAGATGGTTCGCCCGGCTTTTTAACAACAATGTGTGTAAGTGGTATTCTAAGTATGTCCGAAAGATACTCTTGCATCACCCTTGGTGACTCCGGATAATTTGTAGTCACGTCAAAAATAGTTACGGACTCATTGCTCAATCTCGGAAAGTCTAGAGGTAAAGTCATAATCGGTGTGCTTTTTCCTGCTGACATTTTAGCAAGATCAAATTTTTGTAGTGCAGTTTCCAAAGCATTTTTATCAATGTCTTTGGGCTCCCCGGCAATCTTTATTTTATAGTCATATGACTTGGTTGATTCTGTAAGGTAATCTTTGAACGTGCTCATATGCAATATTTAGTCTTTTTTAAGCAGTTTCTTCATTAATTCATTACGATCAGATATTACAAACCCGTCGCTTTCTTCGATAGGCCCGCCATCTTTGTTTGATTGGTCTAACTTCTGTTTTTTCAGTTGCAATTCAATCATTTTCAGCTTTTTATCGATTTTGCCACTCTTGGCATCTATGGCGTTTCTCAAAAAATTTCCAGCGACTTCAAATATACGTCCAGAGTATCTTGAGTCAACATTCATGCCAAGATCCATTAGATTTTTGTAACTCTCCTCTGCCTCTATGGCCAGTTTATCCAACTCTAGGTCAGAAAGTTCTCCTAGCCCTTTTACCTGTGGCAGTGCGGCCGCAACTTTATCAAATTCAGCATAACTTTTTTGTAGATTCTTTTGTGTTTGCGGGTCTAAATTTTTTGTTGATGGATTTCCGTTGGTCTCTTTAATTTTTCTGTCCTTCTCTTTCTTGTCGACTTCCTTAAACGCCTCCTTCACATTTGGTAAATTTAAAATATCTTCAAGTTTTTTAGTCATAATTTTATTTACTTACGTTTACCGTTATGGAATAACTGCTCTTCTGACACCACACGAAACCTAATCTTCCTCTGTTTAGCGTAGGCGTTTGCGGCCTCCCACTTGGCCATATTGATGACAACTTGTTTCTTCTTGGCCTGACTTTTACCAGCAGATTCCATAGTGGTCTGACTCATGGGTTTGACCTCGACCATCTCTGCGTGTTTTCTTCCGTTTTTGTCCTGATAAACTATGAAGAAGTCTGGTACGTAAACAGTATACTTGCCTGTGAACGGATGCCTGTAAGGAATTTTAATTGACTCGCTGGCCCACTGATACACGTTCGGGTGTTCATCACACAGCCTCATAAAGGCGTGTTCCCAACTGGATCTGTATGTGGGTGTTTTTGTGCCTACATACTTCTCCTGATTTTTGGGGGAAAACTTGCCCCTTGCAAATCTCGGTAACATTAGTCTATGATGTTTCTAGATACCGTCTCTTTAGTTGCCAGTGTTTTCCTTACACCCAACCTACTTGACTTGTATCTATTGGCGTTCAATATTATAGTAATCAACTCGGACAGCAACGCCTCTGGGGCGTAGGTCAATTGGTCTAAAATCTGTTGTGGTTTTATGTTGTCAATCTTGGCCTGTGACAATATCGCATAGGCAGTTGATTCTGCGGCTTGTCTGGAGAAGTTTCTTTTGACAAAAAATGAAATTGTACTATCATATTCACCAACGTTAAATTGATAATCAGTTTGATAATCTGTTGTTGTAAGTTTGTCTATAGTCTGCTTCAATGAATCTGCATCTTTAGGTGGTAAGTTCGTGTAGAATTCGGTCATTATAATGTTGCTTTCTCTGTTGCTATCTCGACATCCTGCGTCTGTCTTTCAATTTTCACGTATCCTTCTGTTACTAATTTCCTTATGTCTGTTATTGCCTTGCTAGTGTACACATTTTTTATATTGTCAGACGATCCTTCATAGTCTATGTTTGATTCTGCTACTGTCAGTCCTTGACGTGAACCGATGTCTCTGAAGTATAGTGCGGCCGCTATTTCATCTCTGACAGTGGTGTTATTTGATACGAGATTGAAAGATTCGTCCGCGCCCAAGAAGGCTACATTATCAGGGTTAGAATTTACAATTACTGTGTTATCGGCTTGATTTGTATTATCTGCTGTGCCCCTTGCTGATGCTAATGCTGTCGCACCCACTATGGCCGCACCGACACTGAACTGTCCAACCGGATTCGTTATTTGACCGGCTTGTTTTCCAACCTCGAGAATACCGTCTTTTGCTATGCCCTTCAATTCTTCTTTGACATCAGACTTTTTAATTTTTTTTGCATTATTGTAAGTATTAGATGCTGATAAAATAGCACCGAGAATATTTCCTGACTGCACATTACGTATTACAGATCCAACCCCGTCTACAACTCCACCAGGACCAAATATGCTATTGGTGCCCCCACCTAGTACAGATAGCGGACTTGGAGAGTTGTCATAATTTATTGTGGCAAAACCAGGCACGTTTATTTTGTTTACTATTCCAGATTTGTAAATCACAGTCTCATATAATATCTGCATTGTGTTGTTCAGCACACCTGCTCCGTCGGCTTGGTCGAGATTGTCGTGTGAGAAAGATCCAATTACAGGATTGACCAATGTCATCGACGTGAAACGCTGTTTGTGTAATACAAAGATCTCAATTCCTTTTAGATATGGTTTCTGCCTCTGTCGAGGTGTGTCCATACCGAATTTTGTTGTTTTCCTTGCGTCACCAAAAAGATAATAATCGTCTTTAGTGTTGGATATTGTAAGGTCATTGTTCATGTTAACCGAATCTGCTATGCTGTACTCGTAATACTTTTTCCAGAACGCATTCACAGTGTCTGCATGATCATCATGGAAAGTGATATTGACAGGCTCGTACGCTATCCTAGTACCTGCGTACATTTTCTTATTGTATTGCACCTTTTCCTCGTAACTCATGTTATATTTTGGTAGATCTGCACTCTTGACCAACATGTTGAGTTGGTATCTTTCATTCGCGCTGAAGCCATCAACGAACAGTGTCTCATCTGTGTTGAAAACGACATGGAACAGGAACTTCTGTTTTGGCATCAACTTGAAATTGTCGTCTAAGTACAATCTCGATGCGTGTCGGTAGTCTTTCATACCCGGTAGTCCGTCTTGGAAACCTTTTAAGAAGTTGTTAATGCTTGGCATATGGGTATTTATGGCCACAAAAAAAGCGCCTATAAAGACGCTTTTCCTGTTATAATTGCTAACTTAATTCTATGAATTACTGTCCACCACCAGTACTTAAAGTACCTACAGTTCTAGCCACTGCTGTTCCAATTCCTGTGCCTTGTGGTGTTTGAATAGCGTTGTCGTATCTTACTGACAATGTGATTGTAGCAGGTTCTGAAGTTCCGTATGCTAATGTGTTATAGTTGACGTTCTCCACATATGCACCATAAAGTTCAAATGTTTCTAATACATTTGGTGCACTTGCCCCGTTACCACCGTCTAGCATTTCAATTCTAGTTGTGAATTTGTAATCAATACCTGATGCCGCACTTGACTGTTCGAAGAAGTCGAACTGTTTCTGTATCTGCTCACCAACTAATTTACTTACTGAGTTGTTTACGTCATCTCTTAAAGTGATTGTGATTGCGTCCCAAGTGTGTTTACCTGCAACGTAAACTTTTGAGTTGTAAACATCTAGTGTCACTTGGTCAAAAGTTAAGTTAGGTCTAGTAATGTCCACTACTTGTTTTGTTAGTTCTGATCTTGGTGTTGATACTCCAAAATTTTCAAGTACCGCTCTAAAACGATATTGTAGTTTTGGCATCAATAAACCTTGTGATGCTGAACTCTGATCGTTTGCTAAAGGTACTGTAAATTTTGATAAAGTTGATATTGCCATCTGTTTCTCCTATTTATTCAAAATTAGCTACCTAACTTTGCAATTTCTCCTGTGTTTTTGATTCTCAACGGTATGTAAATGAATTCAACTGATTTTATCGGCTCAATTGCTATATCCACATACAGTTCATTTCTGTCGATCCTTGTAGGTGTGTTGTTTGTGTCATCACAAACTACTAGGAAGTCAAACAATGCTCTCTGTCCAACAAGTTCTAACAAGAATGATTCAATTGCTTGTTTGATTTCATTCCTTGTTAATTCGTCATTAGGTTCGAAGATGAACGGTTTAGCAATGGCATTAAGTTGTGATCTTAAGAACACTGCTAATCTTGAAACGTTTATTCTGTCTAAGGCCGAACTTGCAGAAGTTTTTGTTAAGTTACCAAAGTTTACTATACCTGCTCCTGCAAAGAAAGTAATTGGATTTATTTTAACTTCGTGCATTGAATCTCTCACTGACTCCGTAACAGATATTGCTTCGAATTCTCCAGACGTTGCATTTATAAACCCAACTGACGTTGCGTTGTCTATGACACCTCTTCGTGTTCCTGCTGGTGCAAACCATGGGAAAGCGATGTTGTCATTGTTTGCTAAAGTTCTCAGCATCATGTGTGATGGTGGAACAACAATGTTTTTTCCACCATTGTCCGTCGTCAATCCTGACGGATAAAACACGCCCAAGTGATCATTTGAACTAACTAAGCCGTCTTCACCGTTATCTAATGCCCCGGCTGTGTTGTTCGCATAATTTTGGATTGCTGTTGATGTGCCTTCTAGTCTTAAAGGTGTATCTCCAACAATAAATGATGTGTTGTTTCTGTCTGTGTTAAGGTTGATCATGTTTGCGATTAGTTCTGGATAACCAGGCACCGCAATCACGTTGTAACCTCTTTGGTCTTCTCTGATTGCTTGGTTAGTGTCGATCTCAGATTTCAATTGTTGAACAATGACTTTTCTCTGTGATTTTCTTCCAAAACAACCTGAACCATCTGCGTTGTTAGCCGACTTAGTTACCCATCTGTCTGGGAAGTAAGTGGAAACCGATTCGTTGCTTTTTCTTATGTTACCTAGGCCTGCTGATCCGCTTCCTGGATATTTTGTGGTTGTAATGTAATTGTTTTTATATTCTTTGACATTATAACCACTTCTCCTTGTATTGTATAGCAGGATACCCTGTGGGAAGTTTGCTGGATCTGGTGCATCCGGATCTAAGAAATCATCGCTCAAAAGATCTTTGATTGAGCTGAATGTACCAGCACCACCTGTGGACGCCGAATCCGCCTTCTCTGCGTCTGTGTGTAGTCTTGCATCTGCAAATACAATTCCGTCTTCGGTAGTTTGATCTGTTTTATCAACTAGTTCAAATGCCGCGCCTGTTGTGGTTACTGCAACCTGGTTGGCTGTATTAGTTGATGTCAAAGTTGCCGCTGTGTTATATCTGTAAAGTTTTGGATAGTTTTCTAAGTCACTAGTATCAATCCATAAGTCATTGTTTACAAGTGCAGTACCATCTGACTGTGTAGTTGGTGCTGTTGCACTGAACTGTGGACCATTTGGATCTGTGTCTGAGTAAACTTCTAAGTACCCTTTGAAAGTCGTGCCATTGTGTACCATAATGTCTGCTTCATCTATCGAAGTGTCATACCATAATGTGCCATCTGCTGGCTCCTGTGTAGGAGAACTTGTTGAAGCAGTGTAACTTAATCTCTTCCAGTTACTCGCTAAGATACCTGTGTTAACACTTGAGTCAAGGCTTTCACCTGTCGGCAAGTCATACAAGTTGTCGACTAAAGTTGAGCTGTTCGCTGTGAATGTTCCATAACTGTGTGCCGTAGTTGCACTGAAACCTGCGTCTGCTAGTGGTGTTCCTGTTCTGTCAAACATCCTAAACTCCCCACCTAATTTGTGTGTCATGGTGATAAAGCCGTCAGTTGTCTTACTTGCACTTACGTTCACCAAACCTGCACCGTTTACTGCCGCAATGAAGTCGTCCACTCCAGTGCCACCTAGTGTAACTGTTACTGCACTGTTAAGTGCTTCTTGATTCTTGATTGACTCTTTGATCTCAAAAGTCTCTGAACTCGTGAAAGTTGGCGAGGATGTTTTACTTGTAATAGTTGTGACACCGCCCTCGTATCTGAAGAATTGGAAGTCTGCAACATTTCCAGTTGAGTCCACACCACCTAGATCGTCGGCTGTGATGCTTTCTTCAGTGACGTTGAACTGCACATATAAGTCTCCAACGCCTAAACCAGTTCCGCCATTTGCTGGATCTAGTTTAAAGATAGCTTGGTGGTGGTTAGCGTGAAGTGGACTAGCAACTTGTGAAAAACTACCAGCAGAAGAGCTGTAAAGTTTTGCAATTAGGTTAGCACCTGAGTTTGCACTTGTAGTTTTAAACCAAACTGAACCATTTGGTCTATCCTCACTTGATGATGCACTGTCCCAAGTTGGTCTTGAAGTGTGTGCCGCCTGTAAGAATTTAACACCATTTTTTACCCCTGCTGTAATTCCTAAATCTGCTAAACCAGTGCCTGTGTTCGCTTCAAATCTTATTGTGTTAGCGCCTCCTGTTGAGTCACCTAAGAACTTACCGTTGTGGAAGATTTCTAAGTTACCGGTTGTGCTGTTCACACTCGCTGTAACGTTTGTTACGTTGGATCCAATTGCTGTAGCAACATCTGATAATGCTGTGCCACCAAAAGTGATTTCAATACCATTCATTGTGATCTTATGACCACTTGTCACTGTTGTTCCTGAAGCAACTGTAACCACCGGAAGTGATGTGTGCCAATCTGTCGATCCAACATGCACCCAAGTGTTACTTGCTGTTTTCTTGTAGATCTTGTTTGTTACGTGTGTTGTGTTAATTGCGTAATCACCTATTACACCGATTGAAGTTTTTGGTATACCAGTAGATACCCCACCTACTAAATCAGTTACAGATGTGATCAATGTTGGAGTAATTGCTGTGAATTCTTGATTAGTTTGTGACCACTCAAACAAACCATAACTGCTTGATGCAAGGTCAAACCAGTATGTGCCATCTGCCGGTCTTGCTGATGGTGCCGATGCACTTCCAACTAATTCCGCTGTGTCTATGTTTGCTCTAAGTACAAATGCTCTGTTGGCAATTCCTAAGAAACTGTATGCCGCTTGTAGGCCATATTCGTTTAATTCATATCCGTGTAATGGATTGCCTGATGCGTCTGTGTAAAACTTTGGATCTCCGAAAGTTTCTGTTAATTCTCTCTGTGACGAGATCAAATATGCAGTGTTGGCGTTTGCAGTTTGTGTGCCTGCCGCTGTGCCGTCGCCTGCACCATTTTGCTTGTCCTGTGATGATGCTACTATGAATAGTGGTGTTGTACCCGCATCTGATGGTACGTAGAAACTTTCGTTTATTACTGAAACCTCTACTCCTGGTGATGTCAAATTTGCCATTTTACGTGTTCTCCTTGCAAGTTATCCGTATACTAGAGTTATTTATTCAATCGTACGGTTTTTACGAAAGAATTTACCGTTTTAGTGGTGCCTATATAGGCGACGTAAATACACACATGCAATTCAAATACAGACCTTTGTGTACGGGGTGTAAGACCAAGCCTAGGGCATATGCCTACAAGAGATATGGCCGGGTGTATTGGCGTAGGCTGTGCGACACCTGTATCAGAAAAAAGTCTGGAAAGCGAGTTGGGGGTGTTACAGCGTTACAGAGGTCTGGATATAAGAAACATCGTAAGTGTGAACTATGCGGATTTAAGGCACAGCACAAATCTCAACTAGATGTTCTGTTCGTGGATGGTGATCTGAGGAATACTACTGCGTCTAATTTAAAAACTGTTTGCGCCAATTGCCAAAGGTTGAGTAGTACCCGTAGGCTCGGCTGGCGTGTTGGTGATCTTGTTGCTGACGATTAAGGCGTCTATTTTTTCATATAGTTGTTCTTTTGTTCCGTTGTTATCAATAACAAAATCAAACTCTTCCTTTGCCCAAGCATATTCTGAACTGTGTATTCCCTTTGGCTCTATGTTTCCTTCTACATAATTAATAAACCACTCTGGATCTTGTCCTCTTTTAACAAGTATTATCTTTCCGCCCTGTGCCCTGATCTGGTTTACTTCGTTTGGAAATCTCACATCTGCTATCACAGTGTTCTGTCCTTTATATCTGCCCATACAACTGTCGACCCATATTCCATCGTACATTTTCCCACGCATGACTTCAGTTCCAAAGTATTGTAATACCCATCGAGGTGTGATTGGTTTCCCAAACTTTTCGCTCCAGAATTTGTCTGGTTGTTCACGCCAATGCCTGCTGGATTCTGTGTCTCCCTCCAGCATGGCTCTATCCCAGTTGAACATAGATGCAACAGCATCTTTTAAACTTTTTGCAAAACTGTCTTTTTGATAACCGTGTTTTTCTACAAGTCTGTCGGAGACAGTGCCCTTACCAGAACTAATTAAACCTACTATACCTACAAGCATAGTGATTATTATACTATCTTTTTAGACGTTTTTCAATCTCTTTTATTGCTTCTGCAACAGAATGCAATATTTGATTCCTAAGGCTTTTTTTCTTTTCTTTAAGTGCCTTTATGCTTAAATTTTCCAGTTCAACAACCACTTCTTCTAGTTCGTCGAGTGAGAGGTCTGAGTAATTTCTATAATTGGAATCATTCATGTGTGCGTATTTAAATGTAAATAATTGGTTATTAACCAATAACAAAACTGTGTGGTGTACCACCTTCTGAGTAGTTACCAATTTCTGCTTCAAGGCGTTCCATCTCTTGCATACCCTGTTGTTTTAGTTCCGAACCGTTGAGTGTAGTGCCGCCCTGTGGCCCTGCAATTTGTTGGAACTTGCCTCTAGCCTCTCCAATCATTACTTTGGAAACCGCGAGGGTGTAGTCTCTGATCCATGGCTTGGAATAAATGTCTTTGAATAGTGTTATGTCTGGTCTAAAGTTATCTGTGTGCATCAGAACTGTTTCATTGTCCGCTCTTGGCCTTTGGGTTATCGTTAATTTTTTTGTGGCCACATCAAAGTGGAACTGTATAAAACTACCGAACAATTTACCTACAAGTTCTTGGTATGATGCAAAAGCATAATATGTTGCCAGTCCACCTGTGGCACCTGCTCTAAGCAGATAGGTGTTGGTGTATGCTAAATTGAAAGGTTCAAATAGTGTTCCACCTTGGCCGCCCTCTGTTCTTGATCCTACAGTCCTTCTATGCAGACTCCTCACGTTTATGATTTCATCTGGCAAGATGTAAGTGTTCTGATCTTTTTTCAATTCCAAAAACGCATAGGATTCTTCAACAGCATTAGATGATCTTTGTCTAAATTTGTTTATAGCTCGTTCTAGTGCCGTTTGATAGTGTTTTGGGTCTAATTCAACGTCAATCATCCCATCACCTAGATTATTTTTTACGTAATCAAATATCTCTTGCTGGCCTGTTTGTAGTTCTGACATACTCATATTTATAGCCTTTGGCTAGGCAATAAATATGTGTGATATGCCAAGATTATCCATTTTTAAGCCTGAAAAAGGTAATGACTACAAATTCTTCGATCGCAACATAAAGGAGATGTTCACGGTCGGAGGAACTGATCTACACCTACACAAATACCTTGGTCCACACAATCAGGGAGATACTAACAAGGACGGAGCCGCATCGCCAACTCAGCCTAGTTACGCGGACAGTGAAGTAAATGAAACAACAATTCAGGATTTATTATTTCTAGAAAACAGAGACAGGAAATATTCACCGGATATTTACACCGTGAGAGGTATCTACAATGTTCAGGACGCAGACTTTAACCTATCACAGTTTGGAATGTTTTTACAAAATGACACACTGTTTTTAACAGTGCATCTAAACGACATAGTAGAAAGGATTGGAAGAAAACCAATGGCAGGTGATGTATTGGAATTTCCTCACATGAAAGATGATTTTTCATTAGACGAAAGCATACCAATTGCTTTAAAAAGGTACTATGTAATCGAAGATGTTAACAGGGCGGCCGAAGGATTCTCCGCAACATGGTGGCCTCACTTGTTAAGGCTCAAACTAAAAACGCTAGTAGATTCTCAGGAATTCAGAGACATACTTGGTGATGCAACTACTACAGGATCTGTGGCAAGTTACATGAGCACGTTCAATAGGGAAAAAACTATCAACGATCAAGTTGTTGCACAGGCAGAAGCAGACGCCCCAAAATCTGGATTTAATTACAAACAATATTATGTTGCGCCGATAGACGAAAGAGGCAACATTAGAACAGAAAATGTTAACACCGAAGAACAGAGAGCCAGCAGTGACAGGACTGTAAATGCCACAATTGATACGCCTGCAAGTTCACACTATGGTTTTTATCTTGACGGTGACGGCGTTGCTCCAAACGGCAACCCTGCTGGATTTGGAATAAGTTTTCCAGTGTCCGGTGTAGACAAAGGCGATTATTTCTTACGCACAGATTATTTGCCTAATAGATTGTTTCGTTATGACGGCAACAGATGGGTCAAAATAGAGGATTCAGTAAGAATTACTACAACAAACAATGATTCCAGAGCTAATTATAAGACAGGTTTTGTCAACAACACAACAGAATCTACAATAAATGGTTTGACTGTGAAACAGAGACAGGCACTTTCAGACGCTCTTAAACCAAAGGCTGACAACTAATGTTACATTTTTACGAAGGACAGGTTAGGAAATTCTTAACACAATTTATCAGAATCCTAAGTAATTTTTCTGTGGAGACAGGCAAAGCCAAAGATGGACAGATTAATCTACGAGCAGTGCCTGTTGTGTATGGAGATCCTACGAGACAAGTGGCAAACATTATTAGGAATAACAGTGAAAACGCTTTGAATTACGCACCTAAAATTGCCTGTTACGTAAGAGAGTTGAACTACGACAGAGAAAGAATGCAAAATCCTTACCATGTAGAGAAACAACATTTGCGAGAAAGAGATCTAGACAGCGACGGCAATTACACAAATCAATTAGGTGCAGGATACACAGTAGAGAAAGTTATGCCATCTCCATTCAGATTAGAAGTGACTGCGGACATATTCTCCTCTAATACAGATCAAAAATTACAAATATTAGAACAAATTTTATACCTCTTCAATCCTGATTTTGAAATACAAAAGACAGACAACTACATTGATTGGACAAGTTTAAGTTATGTCGAACTTACTGGTATAACATTCAGCTCACGTACTATTCCTGTTGGCGCTGATTCTGAAATTGATGTAGCATCTATGACATTCTCTATGCCAATATGGCTATCACCACCGGTGAAAGTTAAAAAATTAGGCGTTGTACAAAAGATTATAATGAGTATATACAATGACGATGGTGGCATTGCAAAAGGACTTATTGACGGCGAACTTGCTTCCAGAAGTTTCATCACTCCAAACAATTTTGGACTGTTGGTCACTGGAAATCAACTTAGATTATTAGGCACAACTGGAACAAATGTAAAGTCTGGCGGCGATGGATTCCATACAGATGCGAGGGATCCAGGACTAGCAGATCCTTTCGAGACCTTTGGCCCAGCATTGAACTGGAAAATAGTTTTGGATCAATACGGCAAGGTGATAAACGGCACCTCACAGATAAGGCTTGATCAGCCTAACGGCAATCAGATCATTGGCACAATAGCAACCACGACACTGGATGACACGATCCTTTTGTACACAATTGACGATGATACCATTCCAAGTAACACTTTGACTGCTGTGAAGAAGATTATCAACCCTGCAACATTCGATCCAGGCACACCTGCTAACGGTGACAGATATCTTGTCATTAACGATGTTGGAGACTCAACTGCAAGTTTTAGAAGTAGCACTTGGGGGACACTAGTGGCTAAAGTCGGAGACATTATAGAATATAATAGTTCTACTGGTAAATGGAATATTGCCTTTGACGCATCAGATCCAGATTCAACACAACACTACGTAACAAATCTCAACACTGGCATTCAGTATAAATTCAACGGAACGGAATGGGTAAAATCATACGAAGGTGTTTATAAGCAAGGCACTTGGAGTATTGTCTTAGACGGTGGTTACCAGCAGACAGAAGATGCTGACGCCAATGATGCAACTACTCCTTGATAATTAAGCAATCTATTGTTATAATATAGCATGAAATCTAAAGTATCTAGAAGTCTAACGAAGACCATCACTTGGAGAATATTGGCCACAAGTGATACTTTTCTTATTGCATGGCTGATTACTGGCAAATGGAGTTGGGCTGGGGCAATAGCAGGCATAGAAGTGATTACAAAAATGTTTCTTTACTATGGCCATGAAAGAGTATGGGACAAAATAAAGTGGGGGCGTGAACCGTTAGAGCTACCGACTGAAATATTTCCGTCCGAAGATTGGAAAATTAAAAGGCTAAAAAATTTTTTAAACAAGAAACATAAAAGATTGGCTAAATTATTATAATGAAAGATAATATAGTTTGTTCGGGTGCTCTGTTCTACGCAACCAGCACTAAACGTTTCCTGTTCCTACAAAGGACTGACAAGAAGACACAAGGAATGTGGGGATTGGTCGGCGGAAAAAGTAAATTCACAGAAAGTGCTTTTGAAGGACTAAAGCGTGAGATTGAAGAAGAAACAGGCGGATTGCCAAAATTTAAAAAAGTAATTCCACTTGAAATGTTCACATCTAATGATCAGAAGTTTTTCTTTCACACGTACCTCGTAGCAATTGAATCAGAATTTATACCAAAACTTAATGAAGAACATTCAGGATATTGTTGGACCGCATTTGAATGTTGGCCAAAAAATCTACATATGGGTCTAAAAAATACTTTGAATAATAAAAGTATAAAAGGAAAACTACAAACTATTCTTGATCTTATTGTCTAAAAAAAAGGCGATCCGAAGACCGCCTTTTTAATTCTACTAAAAAGTATAGGTATTTACTAGTGGCTGACTCTAACCGCCGCTAATATTGAACCTTGTCCGAGATCTGATTTGTTTTCTAAAGCTCTACCAATCACGTTGAATGCTGTGCATTCCGCTTTAGTAGCCGCTTTCGCATATCCTGGAACTGATGCAGATATTAGTCTGTCACCTTTGTTCACTGTTCCTATCACTTTAACGTTTACCCTGCCCGTCATTGCGACGTAAGGGTGAGTTTCATCGTTACCTGCACCACCGTTCATCATGAATGCCGCTTGATCTGTGCTAGAAACAACACCAAACACTTCGTCTGATCCTTCCTCGTTTACCTTGCAGATCTCTTCCGCGCCACCTAGTGCTACAACCGTTCCTGGAGCCATTGCTTCGTCTGATGCAAAACGCTCCGCGACGTCAGAATACTGAGCCGCTGTTGCTGTTCCTTCTAGGTTCGCTAATAGCGTTCCTACTGATACAGTGATACCGCCGGATTTATCAGCCGCTGTTGAAGTTGTTAAACCCATTGCGAATTTGTCTGCTGACTCGTCAAAGATGATAGCCGCGTTATTACCTGTTGAACCCCTCTCAATGATGATACCTGCGTCATTGAATGACTGTGATATACCTGTGTTAAGTTCAATCAAGTTATCTGCTATGGTTGTGTTAGTTGTACTTACTGTTGTTGTGGTTCCGTTTACTGTGAAGTCACCCGTTACTGTAAGGTTACCACCAACTGTTGCGTTGTTTGTGATTGCTGTGTTACCTGTTGCTGTAAGATTCAACACTCCTGTTGATGTCACTGTCAAGTCAGTTCCGTCGGACTCGATCTTCTCACCACCTGTACCATAGGCTATTCCCACATCATTTGGAATCTCCACATCCGTTGTCGCTGTAAGTTTAATCTTTGCTCCTGAATTGATTGTTAAGTCTGTGTCGTTCGACTCGATCTTTTCACTTGCGTTGTCATCAAAAACTATTCCGACGTTTTTTGGAATGTGTACGTCTGATGTTGCTGATAAGTTTAATTTGGCACTTGAAGCAATGGTTAAATCAGTTCCATCACCCTCGATTTTCTCACCATCATCACCAAAAGTAAGACCAATGTCTGCTCCTATGTTGATGTCACCACTTGATCCTACAGTTATGTTTAAGTCTGTGTCATCTGATTCGATCTTTTCGTGAGTACCAAATGTAATTCCAACGTTGGCTGGTACAACAACGTCTGCTGTCGCTGTAAGATTGATGTTGTTACCTGTTATAGTTAGGTCCGTTCCATCACCTTCGATCTTTTCTCCATCATCACCAAAAGTCAAACCAATGTCTGCTGGTATGTTGATGTCTCCGTTGGCTCCAATTGAAAAGGACAAGTCAGTACCATCAGATTCAATTTTCTCTGTGCCGGCTGTATCAAATATAAGACCAACTCCTTGTGGAATGTGTACATCTGTCGTTGCAGTCAAATTTAGTTTGGCACTTGAAGCGATGGTTAGGTCTGTGCCATCACCCTCGATTTTTTCTCCATCGTCACCAAATGTTATACCAATGTTTGCTGGTACATTAACGTCAGCACCTGCTGTAAGGTTGATGTCTCCTGTTCCTGCCGCATCTAGTGTAATGTCAGCATTTGATCCATTTGACACAAGATCATTCACCGTGATCTGTGTGGCTGTGATCGTGCCGTTCAATGTTGGACTGTTGATTACCGGTGAGGTAAGTGTTTTGTTGGTCATTGTCTGCGTACCAGAGTCACTGTACGCCTTAGTTACAACGTCACCACTTCCTGATGGTGCCGATGTACTTAGACCTGTAATTGTGTTGGCTGAAGCACTGATTGTTATATCACCTACTTCTAAACCATTATTGACTCTAAAGTTTCGTGTTGTCATGGTTCCATATCTCCCACATGATTATTGTTATTGTGCTGTATTTATGCGATTTTAGGCTTTTATTCTGCCAGACAGTTTATTCTATATGCATTTACAGTGGTTGATCCACCTGAGGTTGATGCCACACTTAATTGTAAACTGTTGTCAGCATCTGACTTAAACGCCGCTGTGAAAGATAATTGTGTAGTGCTCTTTGTTGAAACAAAAGGACCTTGTGACACAGAGGCCTCACCCGGTGCACCTGCACAATAGACTTCCTGGACACTGAATGCACCTTCAGTTGAGTTTGCTCCTACCACATAGTACACTGCGGCTGTGGCATCATCTAGGTCGAAGTCGTCGAACGCTGTTGCACTTGAACTTACGGTTGTTGCTCCTATGATTTTTTGATTTGAATTGGATACCGCTGTCATGGAGTCTGATAGTAAAGTTTTATGTATTTTTAATGCCAAGTTTGGTTCATTACCTGCCGCTGATACCACAACGTTGCTTCCACTTATCGCCGCTGACAACACAATCTTGTCGTGATTGCCAGAGTTGACATTGCCATACTGTGTAATAAATGCATCGGATCCATTATGTACAACTAATGCTTCAACAACGCCTGTTTCGGTTTTGCTGTCGTTGTCTACTAGTATGAAATATTTTGCCGCTCTGAATGATGCATGGGCAAACGTATCTATGCTTTCTGTTGCAGAATCTACATCAGCGTTTGTAGTGGTAACAGTCACACCTGATGTTGCGTCAGATGTGTTCGCTGTTGATAATGGAATCTTGTAATAACTTAATTTAGAATCTGCACTTGGTGCCGTTACTTTTACCCGTACCTGGGCACTTGATATATCGGCTTCTGTGCTTGGCAGTGTATTGGCAGTGCCTGATGCTCCTCCCCTAGGTGCACCTATGAATGCATCTGTGTTGTTATGTGCCACTGTGAACACTGAAGCACTAGAATGGTCATTTGATAAATCACTGAGAGCAACAAAGTATAGAGCCGCGTCAGCACTTGTTGCCTGGAAATAATCAACAGTTCTTGCCGAAGTGCCAACTGATTTATTATTTTTGATGACAGCTCTGGTATCATCAGACGCCGTCGCTGTGGCAGTTCCAAAACTTAATGTGCCTGAACCATCAGTCTTAAGAAAATCTCCATCACTGCCATCAGTTGTGGGTAAGGTAAATGTTACCCCGCCAGATACAACTTTTACTGCTCCGGTTCCGTTTGCTTTTAGTTCTAAAGGTGAATTTGATGCGTTGGTCGTTACTGTGTTATCTGTGATTGTTACACCATCTACCTGCACAGATGTAAGATTTGTAAGTGCTGTGTCTAAGGCAATGGTTATCGTGTTACCAGAACCACTTGTTGTGATGTTTGCTCCTCCGGAAACTTGTAAAGTTTCACTGTCGAGGTCTATGTTTAATGCTGTTGAATCATCAGTTGCAAAGTCTAGATCCTGTGCTGTGATTTGTGAATCAACATATGTTTTAATTGCTTTGGCCGATGCAAGGGTGTCATCCGATCCAGAAACACTTGTCAAGTCTGTGTCCAATACTCCTGACTTTAAGTCTGCAACATCAATGTTTGAAATGCTATTACCTGTCCCTTCTACGTCAAATGTCTTA
>VTLG01001790.1_pt1 | contig 31233 bp, 32 predicted proteins | sample 4694571 | NCBI WGS metagenome assembly VTLG01 (sample SAMN12604809, study PRJNA352737) | marine metagenome | biome: ENVO:00000447; feature: ENVO:00000209|ENVO:00000569|ENVO:01000036; material: ENVO:00002151; isolation source: viral sequences binned using virsorter ...
TCCGGCGTACAAGGTTGCCGGATTAAGTGGTCTTGAAGACATGGCCGCTACAATGGGGCAAGCAGGAATTGGCGCCTATGTGCCCTATCTGCAAGGAGCAGCTAATCAAGTGGGCGCAGGTCAAGACTTGGTAGCAAGCGCCGCCGTGCCTACGTTGGGTCAAGGGCAACAGTATTTGCAAGAAGCAGGTCGTTTAGCCCAACAACTGCGTGAGATTCCGTATCAATATCAAACGGCTGCGGGCGAAGGAATGCTTGCTAGTGCGGGAACTTTTGATCCTTCTACTCAAGTGTCTAGTTTTGAAAATCCTTATGAAGATGCAGTGGTTCAACAAACTCTGCAAGATATCCAAGATCAAGGCGATGTGCAGCTTCAACGGCAACGAGCCAATGCTGTCGCTAGTGGTGCGTTTGGTGGATCGCGCTCCGGCATCATGGATTCTGAACTGGCTGCTAATATACTACGAGAGCAGGGCAGAGCCGCCGGTAACCTGCGTCAGCAAGGTTATGAGTCGGCACGAAATGCAGCGCAGCAAGCTTTTGAGAACACCCAGCAACGTCGATTAGCGGCCTCTCAAGGTATTGGCGATCTGGGTATTAACTACGGGCAGCTTAGTCAGGCCGATATTGGGCAGATGCAAGGTATCGGACAGGGGCTTGGTTCTCTTGCCGGACAATACGCGGCTCTCGGATCACAGGCCGCCAACCTTGGCTTACAGCAAGCCGGGTTAGGTGAGATGGCTCAAAGGTCAAATCTGTCGGATATTCAAACACTTACTGCGTTAGGTGCAATGCAACGTGGTCAACAGCAAGCAGAGCTAGACGCTCAAAGACAAACGCGCATGGATCAATTAGCCGCGCCATATCAACAATTAGGTTTCTTGTCCGACGTTTATCGCGGCACTCCAACAAGTCAAGCTACTATTACTCAGCAAGGCGGCGGACAATCTCCGTCCACAGCGCAACAAGTGTTGGGTCTAGGAATCGCGGGCCTTGGAGCAGTACAAGGAGCACGAACTATGGGATTAGGTTTCTAATATGAGCGTACTTCGAAGACCAATGTTTTTGAAAAAAGGCGGGGAAGTTTTTCCTGATCTCAGCGGTGACGGCAAAGTTACGCGCAAGGACATCTTGATGGGTCGCGGTGTCATCCCACAAAACAAAAATCGCGGTGGTTTGATGCGTCACGACGAACGCACCATTCGCAACGTAGACGACGAGATTTACCGTATCGCCCCAAAAACACACAGCAGGGGTCGAGAACGCATAGATGCACGAGAAGAATACGCTCGTGATCTAAGAGAAAAAGATTACCTCAGAGCGCAGATGAACCGTCTAGCCAATGGCGGTCAGCCGTTGCCTATGCCCATGCCTATGCCTATGCCTATGCTCCCGGCTCCCGCGCCAGAGCAACAAGTGCAAATGACAGAAGCTTCTGCGGCGCAACAAGGCGAAGCGTTAGGTCAAGAATACCTTGATGAGATGATGACAGGTATTGATACCGCAGACAGCACGGAAGAATTAATCGACGCTATCCGGGGTGATGACAGAAGTTTACAAGACCGCTATGACGAGCTTGCTAACTTTGTTGGTGAGCGAGACGCTTCCGCTACGCCGGAGTCTGTTCTGACGTTGGTGCAGCCGACTATTATGATGACAGAGCAAGGCGCGATGGATTCTGGTATCGGTGAGCTAATGCAAGGCATTACTGGCGAAGTCGAAATGGAGACAGAGATGGGCGCACCTACGCCGATGGGACAAGGTGTGGGCGAACTGATGATGACCGAGTCTGTCGAAGAGGTCATACCTGAAATGAACGCAGGTGGTCCGGTGCAACGCTTGCAAGACGGGGGTCCACCCGACCTTTCTAATATTTTAAATCAATATCAAACACTTACGGCCCCTTCCACGGCAGACGAGTTTGATATGATGGTTGAGTCTCGATTGCCTATATATCAACGCCTGTTGGGCGACACTGATCAGACAAAACGCGATCTTCAATCAAAACTTTATTTTGACATTGCTCAAGCGGGCTTAAACCTCGCTTCAGGTACAGATCCACGTACCGGACAATCTATGGCAGGTAAGCCGTTAGCGTCGCAGTTAGCCGCAGCAGCCCAGCCGGTGGCAGCAAGCGCCGGAGCAGGAGCTAGAGAATTACGTAACATAGAGCGTGCAGCAGCGGCAGGAGCTTTACAATCGGCTGAGTCAGCCGAAGCCGCAAGGATTGGCGCTGCACGAGGCATACAAGCCGACATGTTTCAGAGTGCGGCAGGGTTAGCGAGACAACTACAAGGACAGAGATTTACTGAACTTGAAAACGAACGTAATCGAAAGTTCCAACGAGGCGAAGGTGAAAGCGACCGTTCACTACAAGAACGGTTAGCCAGAGAAAGAAACAGTTTAACCGAACGCTTGTTCGATAAAGAAACGACGCGACGCATCGAAGAAATTTTAAAACAAGGTGGCGTGGAAAAAGACCTGATTAATGAGCGTGGCGAAGTTCAAATAGGACTAATAGACGCTAATCTGGTCGCTCAATTAGAACGAGACGGAAAATTAAACGAGTTTGAAATAGGTCTGATTAACGAAAGGAAGAACGCGGAAGCAGATTTAACAACTTTACGCGGGCTTGAAAACCGTGCAACTCTACGCTTAGAGCTTGCTGCACGAGCGGGCTTGCAAGACGATCAACAGGCTCACGCTTTAGAAATACAAAGTAGAGACATTGCGGAGAACAGGCGCCAGTTCGACGCCAATTTAAATATTCTCACTGAGCGTTTGCAGTTAGATCAAGACGCCTTGGCAGATTTGTCGAAGTTTAGACGATCGCAACAAACGATTGCAGCGCAAAACGCCGATTCGCTTGAGTATTTACGTGAGTGGGATGTTTTCTTCCAAGAGAAGGGCATCGATTTACAAGAGGAAGCTCAAAAGTTTGGCATGAATTTGCAAGAGCAAGCGGCCGAATTAGCAGAACAACAACAAGCTTTTAGGCAAAGATATCAAGACGCTCAACTGAAATTGCAAGAAGAATTAGAAAGGGCCGCCGCAATTTTAGACGTGGAAAATTTAAGCCTTGATGCTTATCAGGCCACCACTGATCGAATAAATGCGCTTTCCAGTATGCAAACTGACTACACTAAAATATTTGGGGGTAGTCAAGAAGGGATTATGCGAGGCATTCTTTCAAACACCGAAGCGTTGCAACGATTTGGTTTGGGACAATCTTCGCCTGACGAAGCTCAACAAATTATAACCTCGATGGAGTTTTTGAGCCGACCGACCATGAGTTATGATCCAAGGACAGGCGCTCAAGTTTATTCAAACCCCATATTACCAAGTGCCGTGGTCGAGGCAGCTAGGCTTTACGAACAAAACGTCGGACCGATGTTTGCTCAAGGAGGCCCGGTTGTAAAACTAGCTAATGGCGGTGATCCTCAAATGACGGAATTTGAGCGAAGGATGATGCGACAACCACGTTCATCTATAGAGCCTACTCCTCCCCCAGAAGGTATGATTGTTGATGAGACACTAAGTTTTGAAGAGGCTACTGGCCCCATCAGTGGGTTAAAGAGAGGTCTCAACGTAGCGGGCGGCACAGGACGAGAATTTGGGTTACCTGTTTCTGCGCCGTTTATGGAGGTAGATGAAGCTTCCGAACAGTTAAGAGCGGTTTCTAATATGACTCAACGCTTTATTCGCAACTCGGCAACCTCGGGCAGACCTTTGGCTCTTGAAATTGAAGCTTTGGCTGCTGAGATTGCACAACCGGGCGCGTTTAGAATGGACGAGACTACTTTGGTTAAATTGCAAACTATGAGAAATCAATTAAAAGAAGTACAAAGTTTGGCGCAAAGTGTCTTAGAGGCCCCACAAGCTTTTGATCAAAAAGTGGTTATCGGGGCACGGGAAGATTTGAGTTCTTTGACTCCTCTACTTGATAACTACGACGAAATAATTAAATCTTACCAAATCGGATTAGGTAAATTAGACAAGCCTGATCCTGCAATGTTCGAAAGAGGTTTTGGCAACCGCTAATGGCTTCTCCTTTTGACAACAATCCGCAGATTCAGTACGACCTTCGTGCCGCACAAATCGAAGGACTAAGCGCAGCGGACATTGCTCAATACGTTTCTCAAAGGCGTAACTACGATTACGACGCGGCCCGCAAAGCAGGGTTAACCGATGAGGACATTATTCAGTACAACGTAGCTAATGTGAGTGATCAAGGTGCTTATGGTGCTGCCTTTGAAGAATTTGCGACTACGGCTCCAGTAGGTTTAGCTAGTGGCGCGGTAGGAACAACAGCCGGTGGTATTGGCGCACGGTCCGGGGCGCGGGTTGGTGCGAATATTGGCGGGCGAATAGGATCGGGGTTAGGAACTATTATCGGGCGTGGTCCCCTTGGAGCAGCAGCAGGTTACGGAGTTGGCTCTACTATTGGTGCAGGACTTGGTTTTCTTACCGGAGGGTTGATTGGTCTAATAGGCGGCACAGCGGCTGCCGCGATACCTGCTCGTGCGGGTATAGACAAACTTAAAGAAACTTTAGACCTTGGTCGTCAAGACGAGCAATTGCTTCCCTCCGCACAAAAGGGCCGGGTCTTCGGCGAAACTGCCGGGTTTACCGTTGGCGCACTAGCGTCGCCTTTTGCTTACAGCCGTGCAATCGAAGGTGCTGCTAAGACAGGTTTAGGACGGGCGTTGGGCTTGGGTGTCAGAGGAGACATCCAACAAGCGGGCACAGGCGCTTTTGTACCTAATGTAAGTCCTGTGAATTTGGGTTCCACTTTTTTGTTTGAGAACGCAGCAAATAATGTAGGCATGGCAACAAGCCTAGCAAAAGCTGTAAGAAATTTAGAACAAAGCGCAACTGCGGCGCGTGCGGCCCGAGCAAGGTCCCCCAAACTTGGCGTCACAGGTGCGTTAGCCGCAGGTACGGGAATGGGCGCAGCCGGAGCAGTCGCTGAAACCCTTGATCCGGGTAATTTGTATTTACGTATTCCGGCTGAAATCGCAACTGGTTTTTCTCCACTTGGTATTGCTTATGCCATTGGTAGACGAGAAGCAGCGCGTGCGGCAGCCGCTAGTGAAGGGCGTGCTGAAAATCAAGTGGTTAAAGTGCTGACACAAATTGTAGATGACGTTGACGCAGGACAACAAGCTGCTTATGAACAACGAATGGCTCGTTATAACGCTACTCCGGCAGCAGAGAGAGGGCCTAAACCTCCTGAGTATCAAGGGGTGGACACAGATGAGATTGTCCGAAGATTAGAGTCCGATGACGTGGGCATTCCCAAAGAGTTGTTAGGCGAAAAAAACTTGCCGCCGTTTTCAGGTTACGAAAAAAGTGGCGATGAAATTATGAAAATATTTCAAGCTACATTAGCGGATATGTCGGGATCGCCCGCTCTTGAGCGTGGTAAAAAGCAATTGCTTCGCCAATCGACCGAAGCTGTCAAACAGATGGGTGCCATTCTAGACAACCTTGCTCAGTTTGACAGTCCCGCCGTTATGCAAGCGGTGAGCCTTAGTGCAGAAGAATATTATAGGCAGCTTATGGAAGCGGCTCTTAATGGCAGCATTGCACGCGCTATGCAACAAGGTGAGCGATTAGCTACTAAAGGACAAGACGGTCGGCGTGTTAAACGTGTGATAGAAGATGGCACTTTTAAATATGTACCGGAAGGTGATGCGTTAGGTGATGCGGATAGGGCAGCCGCTATTTTAATTGAAAGCGGAATAGAACGACCTTACAAATTAGTTGAGCAAGCAGAGAATAGAGCGTGGTCAAAAGTAGATAAGCGTATAGAAGCGCCGGTAAACGAAATATATAAATTTTGGTTAGAAAAAACTAATCCTTCACGAGGTGGTTCGCAAGCAGCCGAAAACTTATATATTAGGTATCTCCAAGATTTTATGAAAGAATCGATAGACCCTCTTTATCGTGACGCTTACAAGAAACAACTGGCTGAAATTGAAAACAACTTTGGACAGCTTACTAGCTTACGCGGTCAAAAAAGTGTTTTAGAACGTCAAATTAGAGTTTTAAACAGCGAATTGAAAGAAGCTGAAACAACCGCACAACGAGAGTTGGCCGAGCTTGGCCCACGTCCAAAGGAAGAACAACCAACAGGCATTGCATTGCTTGATATGACAGATGAGCAAATAGATGCGCTCAATCAATATGACTTTAAAGTCGATGAAATTAGAACAGGCGTTGACCAAATAGAGCGCAACTTGAATACAAAGATTACTGAACTTGGTAGCGTTGAAACTTCGATTTCAAACCTCGACAATCTAGTACGAAGTTCGAATCAAATTATCGATGACATTGTAAGCAAGACTTTTGTGCCGGTCGGCCGATTGTTAGAGTTTCGATCTCAAATGTTAAAAAATGCGCGAATAACGGGCGCTACAGAGGCCGGAGCAAGTCAATCAGGTTATTACGGTTCAATGGCACGTCGGGCTTTAGATGACATAATGACGATTGGTGGACAATTTGATAAGTCTGGCGCTATCCCTACAAGAGAATCTTTAGAACAACTTGGTTTCACGGCCAAAAACATTGAAGCTGTAGAAAAACAAATACAAGCCATTATTAACGCTCGTGCCTTAACTTATGCTAAGTACGAAGTTTTTGACAGAGCGTTTGGTGGAACACTCCTTGCAAAAGATTCCAGCGGCGCAAAACGAGTGGACCCTTTAGAGCTTGCTCGTAAATTCATTGTTACATCGGGTTCGATGACTGCACAAAATTTTAAACAGTTAGATGAGGCAATGGATTTTGCTATTGCAAACGTGACGCCCACGCAAGCGAACGAGCTACGCGCTTTGAAACAATATGAGCTAGATGGCGCAAAAGAAATAATTTTGCGTGACGTGTTTGCCAACCGGGAAGGTATTATCCGGCGTAAAGGCAAACAACCCGGCGAGATAAATGTAGATAAATTAGATGACGTTTTAAATAAATATCAAGAAGTGTTAGCACTACCGGGCATGAAATCAGTGGAAGAAGATTTGCGAAAAGCAGCTACTCTGCAAGCAGAGTTAGATAAGTATCGGGATGATATTGTAGGCGCTGGTTTTAAACTGGACAAAAGTAAACGGCGTGTGGGCGTGCAGCGTCCCACGGGACCTGCCCGAGATTTTGAAGGTATTTATAACGGGCCGCAGAAAGCCGACATTGACGCTTTTCGTATGTTTTTAGACGTACCGGAAAGACCCGTAGAAGCCATGCTTGCGATTTTGGATGGAGGTAAACGCACTAATGCACCCGAAGCAAGTCTAAGAGGTTTGGCAAAATTAGCCAAAAGAGCCGACACAGGAGAGTTTGGAACTCGTCCCGGTAACGCCGTTGGAGGTCTAAAAGAAGTTGTTCTCAACGCAGCAATTGAAAAATCACGCAACCCCAACACTGGAATTATAGACTTCGCCGCGTTTGGTAATTTTCTAATCTCACCCCTTAATCGCAACCAGAAAAATCCTAAAACTATTTTAGACGTGTTAGTTGAAGAAAATGTGGTAGACGACCAGTTTCGCAACGGTTTAGTTACCATTACTAATCTCGGAGAACGGATTAACAGAAGTCTCATGCGCGGACAAACTCCCGAGGGTGACGAGGCATTTATTCAAGAAGTTATGGAAAACAACATGTTTATTTCAGCCGGTGCAAGAGCAATGGGCGCGGGCATATTTAGTAATTTGATAAGAAAAGCGCAAGAGTTAATTGGTTTTCGGGGGTCGTCAGGGGAGCTTGTTTCTGCTGGTTTAGGTGCTAAATTAGCAAGTAGATATTTAGAAAAGTTACCTAGCGAGGCAGCTTTGGCGTTGATGATAGAAACAGCCCAAGACCCAAAAGTCGCTGCCCGCATGATGCGACAAATACGCAATCCAAAAGACGTGCGAGAGTTTCACCTTGCCTTACAACCTCAATTAGAAACTATTTTAGGTTCAACCACTTATCAAAATATTGCTGAATACTTACAGTCTCCTGAATTTGAAATGGAAGCGACGGAAACAGTTGAAGAAACTCCCGTAGCAGCCGCACCTGCACCGACCCCCTCTGAACCTTTAGTAAACGTGCCGGAGCCTATCCCGGCCATGCCTGTTCCCCCTCCCCCTCCGGTCGATGCGACTGTGCCATTACCACAGTTACCCGTGCCGGGGGGTTCTCCCAACCGCTCCCAGTACGCGGCGATGTTCCCGTTTGATAGTGTGAGCGAAGTGATACGCACTCAGGAAGGCATAGGGTCGTTAATGCAATGAACGAAGTAAAGATTACATTGCGGGGCGAAGAAGCCATGCACTTTCTAGAGCGTCTTGTTCGAATCGAGGAAGATCTAGCAGAGTGTGTAGAGTTTATTCGAGAGCAGAAAAAAGATCAGACTAGCCAATCCCGGAAGTCTTCTCCCAAAACAGTCTGAGCCAAGTTTATCTTGCTGCGTAATGCTTCCAAGATGCGCTCATCTATCGTGTCCGGGCTGACCAAATCAATGTAAGTGACCGACTTCTCCTGTCCTATCCTGTGTGCCCTGTCCTCGGACTGTAAGCGAGACTCCAGATCGTAACTATTGTTGTAGTAGATGACTGTGTTGGCAGCGGTCAAAGTAATACCGTAGCCTCCTGTTTTAGGGTGTCCGACAAAAAAACGTAACGGAGAGTCAACTTTTTGAAACTCCACGACAATATTTTGACGGTCATCTTGCTCAGTAGGTCCATGATAAGTAGCGACGCTGTCCTCACCATACACCGCAGCTATCGATTCACGGATCGCTACGATGTCATGTGTGTAAGTCGCCCAAATAAGGGCCTTCCCGCTGACCTCTTCAATTATCTCCATCAACTGACTCAGGCGGTTATTCTTCAGTGGAGTGATCGGCGCATCGTCATCCGGCTTCAGAAAACCACAAGTGATCTGCTGCAAACGCATAATCTGCGTCAAAATACTGGCGGTAGTCACTATCTCTCCGTTGTCCAAATGCACTAAGGCTAACTCTTTCATCTGCCGGTAGGCTTTAGCTTGTTCCTCGGTCAACGGCACATTGCGCCGGGTGTATATCTTATCCGGTAAATCTAAACAATCTTCTTTCAGTACCCGACAACAAAACTTATCGAGCTTATTGCCTAGTTCATCCAAACGTCGGTAGCCCATCAGGTGCGGGTAATGACCGCCTCCCGGTCTGGGCCGTCTTTGCATCACGGCGTACCGCGCCTGAAACGCAAAAAAGTTGTCATACCCGAGCGCCTTGTCTGCCAAAAAGTCGCACTGGCTAAAAAGGTCCAGAGGGCTTTTAGTAATCGGGCTGCCGGTCAGGACTCGCCTGTATTTAGCTTGGCGGCCGCACTTAACAATAGCCTTGGTCCGGGCGCTTTTTCGATTCTTTATGGTGGTTGATTCGTCCACGATCATCATGTTGTTGGGGTTTAGTTCTAAAAACCGCAACGCCGTGGTCTGTCCTTTTTGCGTGGACAGTGCTTCTACGTTCATCACAAGGAAAGCCAGAAACTTGGTGTCCCTGTTCTTGCGTAAAGCAACTTGGGCTATTTCGTTTTTAAACTTCTCTGTCCAGTTCGGCTGCCATCTCACAACTCTACGGTCTATCGAATCTGGCAAATGCCGGGGAATTTCTTGCTGTACCCAGTTGTCAAATACACCTTTAGGGGCAACGATTAGGACGGTATCAATCTCGCCTTTTTCGTATAACGCGCCTATAGAATCGATGGCGACCTTGGATTTACCAGTTCCCATTTCCATAGCCAGAAAATAGAAGTGCTTGGCCCACGAGTCTTTCCATGCGCTTTCTTGGTGTTTATAAGGTTCTGTTTTAAAGGTATACATTTTTTTTCTTTTTACACTTGACAAGTGGGATTATATAGGAGAATATGCGGAAGTCAAGGGTATAAAAATCCCTTTAATCACGATAGAGGTAATGACATGAACGACTTGTTAGCAGAGATGGAAGCGGATAGGGATGCTGCTTCTCAGATAGATAACCTTACCACGGATGGCCTCAAAACGGTAACTTCTTTAGCACGAGAGATTTCCAAGTGCGAAGAAAGAGTTTCCTCCCTCGAAGAGCAGTTAAAGACTGCTAAAGCCAAACTAATCGAACTTACAGACAGCGATCTGCCTGACCTGATGCAAGAAATTGGGTTGACAGAGTTCACGCTTGAGGACGGTAGTAAGTTGGAGATTAAGCAAACTTATGGCGCACGTATACCTGTGGAACATAGGGATGCAGCGTTTGCGTGGCTTAAAGATAACGGTCACGACGATCTCATTAAGAATTTGGTATCTGTTCCGTTTGGACGAGGGGAAGAAAAGAAAGCTACCGATTTCATCGAGATAGCACAGAAGAACGGCTATCAACCAGATCAAAAGAAAGAAGTCCATCCGCAAACATTGAAAGCTTTTGTCAAAGAGCAGTTACAGAAGGGACAGGCTGTGCCTATGGATTTGTTTGGAGTTTACACAGGACATCGCGCAACCATTAAGAGAGGTAAATAACAATGAGCGATAAAAAAGATTTAGACAAGAAGAAAGCGACCGATGTGGTGTCGATGGATGTTTTTGAAGAGGATGCCAACGACGGTATTGATCTTCAGCAGGAAGACATGGCATTGCCCTTCATCAAGATTGCGTCGGCGCAAGATGACGAGCTAATGGAGCAGCTTGAGGGACTAAAGTCCGGTGATGTTTATAACAGCGTCACACTGGACTTCTACAAAGGTGCAAACGGTATTCGAGTTATACCTTGTGCCTACCAACGACGGTTCCTTCAATGGGCACCCCGAGGCGAGGGAAGTGGAGCGCCTGTGGCTATTTTTGCGCCAGAAGAGGAGCGTCCTCGTACTGAACGTAACGAGCACAACAAGGACATGATTGTAGACGGCGAAGGCCATTACATTGAGGAGACGCATCAGCATTACGTGTTGCAGATTCTAGAAGATGGAACTACGCAGCCGGGTTTGATTTCGATGAAAAGCACTCAGCTTAAAAAGTCTCGTAACTGGAACTCTTTAGTGGGCAGTCGCTCACAGATGGGCAAGAACGGTCCTTTCGTACCGGCACGTTACAGTCACATCTACAAGCTCGAAACGGTCAAGGAGAGCAACAACAAAGGGAGTTGGCACGGTTGGAAAATCACGGTCGATCAGTCGTTGATTGAAGAGAACCGTGGTGATCTGTATCAGCTTGCTAAAGGCTTTGCCCATTCTATTAACAAGGGTGAGGTCGTGGTCAAGCACGAAGCCGAGAATGTTAAGGAGGGCGACGTACCGTTTTAAGCTATGGATAATGCGAAGATTTTTTCACAAATCTTTGACGGTTTAAAAGCGGCTTACGGTACTTATCGAATTGATCGGAAATCAAGCAATGGTAAAAGTGTTGGAAAAGCGCAAGTTGTAAAGGCGGAACGAACACTAGCTCAATGGCAGGGGCATCTGTCTGGGAAAGGAGATGCCCTCGGTATTATCCCAATCAACGAAGAGAACAAGTGTGTTTGGGGTTGCATCGACATTGACACGTACCCGCTAGACCATAAAGAACTTATAACAAAAATAAGGAAGCTCGATTTGCCGCTTGTCGTGTGTCGGAGCAAGAGCGGCGGAGCGCACTGTTTTTTATTTACGACTGAGTGGATAAGTGCGGAGCAAATGCAGGAAACCCTGCAACATATTGCAGCCTCGCTAGGATACGGGGGCTGCGAAATTTTTCCTAAACAAGTTAAGTTGTTCTTAGACCGTGGAGATGTAGGTAATTTTTTAAACATGCCGTACTACGACGCTGAAGACGGGCTTCGTTATGGCATCAAAGACGATGGTCAATCGGCCACGTTAGAAGAATTTTTTGACATGCATAAAGCTTACGCTCAGACACCGGAGCAAGTAAGCGGCCTGACCATTGAACCTGATACTTCGGTTCCGATTAAAGATGGTCCACCGTGCCTTCAAATACTGGCACGAGAAAAGATATCAGAAGGAGGCCGGAACAACGGCCTTTTCAACCTCGGGGTCTATTTACGAAAAGCGTATCCAGACTCTTGGGAAAGTGAGTTTTTAAACTACAACGCACAATACCTTGATCCACCTTTAGGTCTGGATGAGGTCAACATTGTAGCCAAGCAGCTACAGAAAAAAGACTATGCTTACAAATGCAAGGACACACCGATCTGCAACCACTGCAACGCGGAGCTATGTAAGACACGGAAGTTTGGTATAGAGGCGGCTGTCTCTGGCGTGGTTATCGCTAACCTACGCAAGTACAACTCAAGTCCGCCTATCTGGTTTGTAGATGTCGGCGCACGGCCCTTGGAGCTTGAAACCGATGCTCTGATGAACCAGAAAGCGTTTCAACGCGCTTGTATTGAGCAGTTAGATTTTATGCCACGCACACAAAAGATGGATGCTTGGGAAGGTAGGATCAACGGATTGTTGCAAGAGATGTCGGAGCATGACGGCTCAATTATCGAAGTGTCGCAGGACGCAAGTATCGAAGGTAAGTTCTACGATTTTTTAGAAGAGTTTTGTACAGGGATGCAATTAGCGGAATCAAAAGAAGAAATTTTGTTGCGTCGGCCGTACACGGACGAAGAAGAAGGTCGCACGTTTTTTCGGCTTAAAGACTTCGAGATTTTTTTAAAGAAGCAGCAGTTCTACGACTATAAGTCACATAAGATCGCGCAACGTTTACGGGATATCAACGGCAGTGCGGTAACTATAAAGATTAAAGGTAAAGCGGTGCGAGTCTGGGCTATACCGGCCTATGACAACCCAATGGTTTCTATCAACGTGCCTGACATGGGTCAAGCCGAGGAGGCCCCGTTTTGACGCCGACCAATAACGACAAAGTACGGAAAAAGATAAAGCAGGATATTAAAGCCTATTTAGCTAAAGGTGGAACGATTACCAAAGTTCCTACGGGATACAGCAAAAAGCTTGCTGTTGATTTTGTAACGAAAAAGAAACAGGAAATCAATGTTTAGGATATTCGGACCACCGGGTACAGGGAAAACTACCCGGTTACTTAACATGGTTGATAACGCTTTGCAGGACGGGGTTTCTCCTGACCGCATTGCGTTTTTAGCGTTTACTCGAAAAGCGGCTAACGAAGCTAAAGAGCGGGCCGCTGATCGGTTCGAGTTAAGTTACGATGAACTGCCGTTCTTTCGCACGTTGCACAGTTTTGCTTACAGGACCTTGTCTGTACAAAAGCATAACCTGATGCAGAAGGACCACTTTGATGACCTGTCTAACAAGATTGGCGTTGCCCTGAACGTAACCAACGACATGAACATAGAGGACGGTCCGGCCGTGGTTGAGCACGAAGTTCTGTCCCTGATTAATCTGTCACGACTAAAGAAAACGTCACTACGCAAAGAGTACAACGACAGTTCTGTGGAACTACCGTGGCATGAGGTTGATTACATCGAACGAAGCTACGTGGAATACAAAAAGATACACGGTCTACTTGATTACACCGACATGCTTACGCTGTTTGCAAAAGACTCAGAGTTTATTTGCCCCGAGTTTGACGTGTGTTTTCTGGACGAAGCGCAGGATTTATCGCCTCTACAGTGGGATATTGCACACATTCTCGACCGTAAGTCCAAGAAGATGTACATAGCGGGCGATGATGACCAAGCTATTTACCGTTTCAGCGGAGCCGACGTAGAGTTCTTCCAAAGTCTGGACAGTGGCTCTGAGGTGTTGGAGCAGTCTTACCGTATACCACGCGCTGTGCATTCGCTTGCTCAGAAGATTGCCTCACGCATACACCGACGTTTTCCTAAAGTTTATAAACCAAAACCCGAGGAGGGTCGGGTCACACGTTTAACAAGTTTACAAGAACTGGACATGAGCGAAGGGTCTTGGTTGGTCATGGCGCAAGCTAACTACATGTTAAGTCCGTTGGCTAACGATTTAAAAAGCCTTGGCTATTTGTTTGAGCGCAACGGCTCACGGAGCATTAGCGAGAAGATGTCTTTAGCAATTAATGGTTGGGAACAGCTACGCAAAGGGAATCAGGTGTCACTGCCCACGGTGCAAGCTATCTATTATTACATGTCCGGTAACGGCGGACGTATTGCCCGAGGCAAGAAAAAGATTATAGCTGACCCCGATGCTGCTTTTAATTTAACAGAGCTACAGGAAGAGTATGGCTTGTTAGCTACGGACGAGATGATTTGGCATGAGGCTTTGGACAAACTACCTGCGGTAGACCGTGCCTACATTACTGCGTTGCTACGACGCGGAGAAAAGTTTAACGCCAAGCCACGCATTCGTTTATCGACTATACATCAAACAAAAGGAGGCGAGGCTGATTCGGTAGTGGTTTATTTGGATCTAACCTCGGCCGCTTTAGCCGGTCCTCCCGATGATTTACACCGCGTGTTTTACGTGGCGGTAACCAGAACTAAACAACATTTATATTTAATTGAACCAGAAGATTTTACGAGGGCTTATGATTTATGAACGACGAGCAGGATTTATCAACCAACATTTGTCCGCGATGTAAAGGCACATCCGAGCAAGTGTTAAATATGGAAACAGGAAAGCGGGTAGGGTGGTATTGCGTGAAGTGTCAACACTTTGAAGAAGCTATCCTGCGTGAAACAGTAATTACGGAAAACGATATTAAGAAGGTGCATATATGATTTTATTTTTAACTAAACCAGAGGAGTAGGACTATGTCTTATCGCAAACGAAAGCAACGCAAGCGCATGAAAACTGTAAAAAACACAGAGATTGTAATAACACCCGACGGGGAGGAAAAGTACATCAACGGTGTCCGGGTGGGCGAGTTACAAATAACGCCCGAGGTTCCTGTGCATCTGAGAGTTTTTCCTTGGTTAGAGGATCTGGAGGAGTTTTTGTTAGAACTGGAGGTTGGTCACGGCGTTAATATTCCGCTCGAAGTTATCACCGAGGGGATGAAAGACGAGTGCCTGAGTCCTTCCGCTGTCATTAACAAATTTACTTATGCAGTACGGGTGTATGGCGAAAAGCTTTGTCCCGATAAAAAGTTAAGTTGTCGCACCATTACCAAGTCTGGCGGCCGGAACATCAGAGTAAACGATCCTGCTCGTTTTGTTAGAATCTCGTCGGTCGAGCCAGAGTCTCATTTAAAAGTCGCAGAAATTAGCGATGAGGCTTATCGCTATAAGAAACAAGACTTACGGATCAAACTGCGAAAGCAAGTGTATGCGTTTCTGTCTACTTTGAGCCAAGAGCAGAACAAGGCTATGACCGTGATCATCCAAGATCTGGTCGAGCAACATCCTCGCTTTCCAAAGGAGAAGTAATTCCTATGAAAACGAAACTTCAAATGGCGATGTTCCCACCGAAGTCTGATTGGCTTCCACCCGAACATCCATTCCCTGAGATTTTCGATTCACCTGAAATTGCCATCGACGTAGAGACACGCGATCCTAATCTTAAAAACAGAGGACCCGGTTGGCCTCTCAAGAATGGCGAAGTAGTTGGTTACGCAATCGCTGTGCCCGGATGGAAAGGTTACTTTCCGATTGGTCACGAAGGCGGCGGTAACATGGACGCACGGCAGATTAACAAGTATCTGAAGAAGGTATTTGAATGCCCTGCGGACAAGATCATGCATAACGCGCAGTATGACCTTGGGTGGGTTCAAGCGATGGGCTTTGAAGTAAAAGGCCGTGTAGTAGATACGATGCTGACAGCGGCGTTAATAGACGAGAACAGATTCTCTTACTCGTTAAACGCACTGTGCTATGACTATCTAGGCAAAACCAAGTCTGAAAAGACTCTGGTAGAAGCGGCACGAGAATTTGGAGTAGACCCAAAAGGCGAGATGTATAAGCTACCCGCCATGTATGTTGGGCCTTACGCCGAGGTAGATGCAGAGATCACCTTGGAGTTGTGGAATCATTTCAAGACGGTGTTAAACACCGAAGATCTTTGGGATGTCTGGAAGCTTGAAACGGCACTACTGCCGCACCTTGTCGCTATGACACAAAAGGGTATACGAGTTGATGTCGATCAAGCTGAACGGACCAAGCAAGAACTGTTAAAACGTGAGAAGGCCACGTATGCCAAGATCAACAAATTGGCGGGCATGGACGTGGAAGTATGGGCAGCCGCATCCATCGCCAAAGCTTTCGATAAGGCGGCTCTAAGTTACCCTTCCACGGAGAAAGGATCGCCCAGTTTTACCAAATCATTTCTGTCGGAGCATCCGCATGAACTGCCGAAGCTTATCGTACAGGCGCGGAACCTGAACAAAATTCAGGGGACGTTTATTGACAGTATTTTGCGATATGTCAGTAAGGACGGTCGCATACACAGCCACATCAACCAAGTGAGGTCTGACGATGGCGGCACTGTATCGGGCCGCATTTCAGCAAACAATCCTAACCTACAACAGATCCCGGCCCGCGATCCTGAATTGGGTCCGATGATACGCCGGTTGTTTCTCCCGGAAGAGGGAGAGCAGTGGGCAGCGATAGACTACTCACAACAGGAACCACGGATCTTGACCCACTATGCCCATGCGTTTGGAAATTACCGTAAGATGGACATGGGTGGCGTTGAGGAGTTCATTACTGAGTACCAAGAGAACCCGGACGCTGACTTCCACAGCATGGTGGCTGATCTGTCGGGTTTGCCGCGTAAGACGGCCAAAACAATTAACCTTGCTTTAATGTATGGAATGGGGGTCCAGAAGTTAAGTCAGCAACTGGATATCCCGTTAGAAGAAGCCAAGGACCTGACCAAGCAGTACCATAAGAAAGTACCCTTTGTGAAACAACTGACCCAAGGCGTACAACGCTATCTTGACGACCCACGGTCCGGGGGCTGTATACGCTCCATCAGAGGCCGTAAGTGTCGATTTAATTTGTACGAACCCGATACGTTTGAGATGACCAAGGCGATGCCTTATGACGAAGCTGTGAACGCCTACGGGCCAACAACCAAGCTCAAGCGTGCTTACACCTACAAGGCACTTAATCGTTTAATACAAGCCAGTGCGGCGGATCAGACTAAACAGGCGATGGTAAACATCTGCGAGACGGGCAAGATCCCGCTGTTGCAAGTGCATGACGAGTTGGCGTTTTCGGTAACCGATGCCGAGGAGGCCAAAGGATTAGCCACGATGATGGAAGAGGCCGTACCGTTAGAAGTACCCAACAAGTGTGACATTGACCTCGGACCTAACTGGGGCGATGCCAAACAAATAAAATGATGATATAATCTCATACATTCTTACATAGGAGAGAGCAATGGACACCAAGAAATGGAAGTCGGTCTTAGTACCTACAGACATTTACGACGAGATCGTAGTTATATCGCACGTCGAAGGACGCACGATCAGTGGACAGTTACGGATTATTTTTGATGCATGGAAACGGGAAAACTTGACCTCCAAAGACCAGAAGTTTTTAGAGGGCGAGATGCGCGAGAAAAGACTGCGCGAAGAACGGATAGAGCAAGCCGAGCTAGGTACGGGCTAACGCATCTTACGCAGTGTCTTAGCAAGGTTAGCTTGCTTGCGCGTTTTAGGGTTCTTGGATTTAGCCAGTTTGTTCAGCTTTTTAACGGGTATCTTCTCTCCTGCTTTAACCCCGGCTTTTTTACGAAGACCGCCTTTGTTTTTAGCGGTGGCTTTTTGAATCCAGTTTTTATCTTTAGCCATTAGTTGTATTCCTCTATAGACTCTGGATAGACCGCGTCCCCGGCCCAGTGCAATTCGGACAGGCACGTTAAACAAATCACGGCCTCTATACTCATTCCTTCTTTCTTTGCCAGAAGTTCAAGCTGACTGTCCATGTAGAACGGCTCACCGCACTTGCTGCACGGACGTGGTGTCACTTCCGAGGTCGCTTCTACGGCCTCTAAACAACCAATCCCGAACGGTATCGATGGGAACATCGTATCTCTCACTTAGCCACTTGACTTTACGTTTCTCTTCGAAGCGTTGTTGCCGGATCTCAGCGACTAGTTCATCCGGCCATTTCGATGGTCTACCCATGTTGGTACTTCCAAGTTAGATTATCAAGCTCTCATTTTATCATATTTTTATGTGATAATCAAGTGCCGCTAAGTTGTTGATTTATATAGGGAAAAATAATTAGTTGACTTTACACATGAAATATGGGATAATGGTTTTGCAATAAAAGTTATGCCCTTGCTCGGGGCATATTTGTTCTTTAACAATTTGGAGTTACAACTATGAAATTATTTTCATTGAACCGTCCTGCGCGTTCGAATCAATACTGCGGCCCTGCCGTGCTATCGTTTTTGACGGGTCAGGACACAAGCGAATGCGCTTCTTGGTTTCGACGTTTTAGTCATCATCGAGGCGCGGTACGCGGGTCTAACGAGCGCAACATGCGCTTAGTGTTAACCAAGCTCGGGATAGATTACGTCCCTCTAGGTTCTTATCCTAAAAGCAAAAGGCCCACGTTGGCCCGATGGCTACGGGAAAACAAAGAGAGACGAACACCGGGCCGCGTTTACTTAATCATCGCGGGCAATCATTGGCAGTTAGTTACTGGCCGACGGTACGCTTGCGGAATGGTTGGCGCAATTGTCTCGATCAAAAACGAGGGGGTGAAACGTCGAGCGCGAGTTTCTTATGTTTGGGAACTGGTGATCCGGGACAAACTTACTATCCCAGAACCCCAGTACAAAAAACCCACTTACAGTAAGGAACGGGCTAAAGTTTATCGATTGCTAAAGAAGTATGGCGAGGCCCACGATCTGACGTGTGAAGACGATCGGTTTGAGTCTTGGAGCAGATATGTAAGCTGTCCCGATTGGATTCATAAAGACCCAACCGATTATCACATAGCTCACGATTGGCAAGAGGCCCTTGGGCTTTTGGAAATGTACGTAGATGAGATTGGCACAGCTAACGATATGCGTACACACCCGGACCCAGAAAAAAGTCGATTAACTCAAGTCAGATATTAACTGTTGACTTTACACATATAATATAAGACTATGGTTATGTTGTTACGGTGGACAAGCGGATGAGTGTCCGAGGTTTTACCTGAACTAGGTCAGGGTTTCCCTAAATAACCTCCGCAGCTACCACTGGTATCCGTCAGGGAAGTAGCCGACTAGCCCACGATACGGGCTACATTAAGAGGAGAACAACTATGACTAGATTAAAACAAAAGAACGTGAACAGTAGACGAAAAGGTGCGCTCAAAAGATTGCTCAAGCAGCCCGTCAAAAAGAACCCTGATCAGCGTGCGCTTGTTGATCAGCAAATAGCCACGCTTGAGTCAAGAATTAGAAGCTAACAACAATCTATTAACCAAGAAGAGGAAACAATATGAATATACCCCCTCCCTTAACACCGGAAGAAGAAGAACGCGGCGTACAATTTGCCGCAGAGATGGACACAGTTATTGAAATGATTGTAACCGCCGTTTCAGAGACGCCTGAATTAAGAGAACGAGATCTTAAAATGATGATCTCCTGTTTTCTTTCTATGGCTACTCAGTGGGCGCAAACAATGGGAATGCCCCAAGAATATTGGGAAACTTTATGCAAGACGATGTACGAGCAATACAGCAAGGCCAAAGAAGAGCAACAAACCCATTAACCAAGAAGAGGAAACAACAATGACAAAAGTCATATTTAATATGCCTAACCGAAAGCCCGTGGAAAAGGACCTGTCCGCGATCAAAGAAAAGAAAGACATGAAGGATATGCTCAAGGAAGCTTTTCAAGACCTGAAAGACAAAAAGCAAGAGGAGAAAAAACAATGACTACGGATATCGATGAGATATGGACTAACGATGAGATCCGGTCTAAATGCGCTGAGATTTATGCGAGGAACCCCGATGAAGGGATCGACGCTTTAAGAGACGCACTTTCTCAGTCGGATCGCGCTAAAATTAGTCAGGCTCTTCTTGAGTATTTCGAAGAAAAAGAAGAAAAGAGAGATACAAAGGCTCTTTTACGCAAGCTAGGTGACTTAATTGACACCGCAAGAAAGGAAGGGTACGATTTCAAAAGGTGAGTCTTACCTTTTCTTCTCACCCTATAGTTGTTTTAACTCCAAGAGCGACCCCGGACTGATGTATAATCGGTCCGGGGTTTTTATTTATGGAGACAACAACCATGAAACACGACACAGGATTACTGACTAAAGCAGCCCACCTCGCGGAACAAGCCTACAAAGACGAGATTCCCGGCGCTAAGAAATTCGAAAACAAACGCACCGATACCACTTGCTTCTTACTCAAAACGGCCGATGTCGATTACGTCGTCTGGCGGGGAACCGAATCACGCCGCGATTGGCTGTACAACCTACTGTTCATACCACGACCCATCCGTGGCGCATGGATACACATGGGCTTCTATCGACACCAACAAGGCGTCTGGAAAGATGTGCGTAAAGAACTAAACCCGGCTAAAAAGACCGTCCAGATCGGCCATTCCCTCGGGGGAGCGTGCGCCGAGATCGCCTGTCACTTATCTAGAGAATTTAACAATTTGCATCTGGTTTCGTGGGGCAAGCCCAACACGTTCAGTAAGTTCAAAGCCTGTCGCATGGACCACCTGAAGTCACATTACTCCATCGTCAACGGCTCCGATATCGTGGCCCGCATACCCCGTGTCGGTTATCGACCCTCAACAGGCAATCACTTGCGCCAGATCTGGTTCGCCAATAACGGCAACGATTTCGTTAACCCGGATACAGAAATTAAGAAGGCCGATTGGAAAGCCACCGATAGCGTTGCCGACCACATGATGGACCAATATGTAGACCGAATCGCGGTGTTTTGTAAGAACCATACCGCAGCGGAACCTATTAAGTTGAAACGCCCGGTAATGCCCAAGAAAAAGAAAAGAGGTTAAAACGCTCTTTATATAGGTCTGTGGGAAAATAAATAAAAAAAATAAAAAAAAATCATAAAATCGCCGTAACTTGTGTAGTTTGTGTAACTTACGGGCCAGGAGCCACGGATCACGGGGCTTTCGGCGGTTACGGCAGTGATCAGAATGGGTTGCACGAAATACACAAAGTCTTAATTCAAGAATTCCGTTAGGGGGTCAATAGAAAATTTTTTTAAAAAATAAATATATTTTGTACAGCTATATAGAAAGGGCTTTTTAGTTTGTGGCATAATCCGAGGGCATGAAAGATAGATATCTTATACCTGCCTCCGACCGCAATCGTAAACGCGGTAGACCTAAACGAACGATGATAGAGCGCGAAGCTCAAAAGCTAACCAAACGACAAGAGTTGTTTGTTAAGGAATGGGTATCCAAGGACGGCCAGATTACTAAACGGGATGCGGCTATCGCTGCCGGGTATCCTGTCAAATCAGCGCACGCTCGTGCTAATGACCTGACCAATCCCAAGCGCAGTCCGCATGTGGTCAAAGCCATACGGGAATATAAAGCCGAACTGGATAAGAAATACGCGGTAGATTACGGGCGGCATATTAAAGATCTTCAACGTATCCGGGACGAAGCTTTGGACAACGGTGCGTACTCAGCAGCGGTTGCAGCAGAGAAAGCCAGAGGCCAAGCGGAAGGCTCCATTTACATTAACAAATCAGAAATCAGGCACGGCTCTATTGATCAAATGGACCGCGCACAGGTTATGAAAGCTCTTGAAGAATTGAAGGCAAGCTATGAGCCAGTTGCTACCTTGGAACGAGTCGATATCGAAGACGAAACTTCTGAAACGCAAGAGCGAGTCAAGCTTTTGGAAACAACTCAAACGAGCAATACAGAAGAATCGCCCGCAATGGCGTCCAGTTAGATTAGAAAGTTCTGCCTCTCAAGGCATCCCGGATGTTTTGGTTGCGGCGGAAGGCCAGTTCGCGATGTGGGAGTTGAAAGTCACCCACGCTAACGCCGTCCGCATTTCCCCCCATCAAATAGCCTTTGCTGAAAGCCATAAGGAATACCCAGTGTGGTTTCTCGTTTGCTGCGCGAACCCGGAAGGCGAGACGATTAAAGCGTATCATGCCAGTTCCGTGACACAGCTTGCCAAGCTTGGTATTAAATATCCTCCGCAATTAGAAATTACCCCTCCCGATTGGAATCCTCTTTTTGACTTGATTATCACATCTTAATCTCATATCATCGGGTCTCCGATATACAACTAAGAAAGGAGACGCTTATGCGTGATTTTATTATTAAACGGCCAGAGGGCCAGATTGGGGGGCCTGAATTTGTCATGGTACGCGAAGGCGAGACGGGTTTATATCCACTCGACGATGCGATGCGGCATAATGAGGGTTACGCTCAAAATTATAACGACTCGCAAGGCCATAACGCCGCGACTTTGAAAGCCGCCTTTTATGCCAGTGTCGGCGGGAACTGGAGCAAGGTCCCCCCGGCTAATCAAATCGACTGGATTACCGATCGGATCGGGAAGGAACCGAAACTGAGCGGGGCCGTGCCAGTTATTCGAGGTTTCGATAACTTCGACACTTTATTAGCATTCATAAGGTCCGACGCCGGTAAAACTCCTAACCTTGTATTGGTCACGGTATTAGCGACCGCGAGAAATTTAATTCAGGATGAAATCGAGGTGCGGTATGCTGACGTGGATTCTAAGTAAGTACGAAAAAACGTTCAAACGGCAGTCCTCTGTCCGTGCTTATTCGGCCGATTATTATTTTCGGCCGATGGGACGGCGGACTGAGGTCCGGCGGTGTAGCGATCGAGTTTTATACATGGTCCTTTGGGATGTAGAACCGACGATCGAAGCCGTCGCCAGAGCCGCGTATTTATTCCCATCTCAAATTAAAGAAAGGAACTAAAAATGAAAACTGTAATACATGTCAATCAACATAATATTAAAGCTAATGCCAAGGGCGCTGATCTGCCCGTTTTAACCGTAAAGGACTACAAGCAAAATCGAAAATGTAACGAGGTCATTTTCAGAGGCGATGCCCGCTTGGTTTATTCTCCAGACAAACCGCTTCCCTGCGGGGCCAAAGTTTGGATTCAAACTAACGACCCGGTCGAGATAGTAGGTGCGTGCCAATGACTGAATATAAACTTACAAAAGATGAGGTCCGACAAAATATTTCGCAGCTTAAATTTACGATCGATTATTGGGAGAGGTTATTAAACGATTGGCCCGATGACGCCGTGCATTTAGTAGTCTCGGAGGACCATGACGATGACAGTTAAAATAACCTATCATGAGCGTGATTTATGCCAGATCCCGGAAATGAGGCTATTTAGTCGGAGCGATCTGGAAGCATTAACAAAGGAGGAAATTATCCACCTGTACGCTGATAGCCATATATTCGGTTGGACGGCTGTCGAAACTCAAAAAAAATTCAACGCCGATCAAGTGGCCCGGGGTAGCTGGGGATGCTGGGAATGTTCCAATATTTTCCGAAAATGGGAAAACAAGCGCCCGGAGCCTAACCCCGCCAGTTTACGGGCGCGGGATCTGGGAGGGTAATTTCTAAAAATACTGTACATATAGGATTTATATGTGCTTTAATGGGGTGTTACTTAGCGGTAACACCCTTTTTTTTAACTTGGAGAAACAACTATGTTAGATGTAAATCCTAATCAATTCATGCAATTGGATAGCTTTAATGGAAGCTTAACGGCTCTTTTAACGCAATTGTCCAATAATCAAAATCGTAAAGCGGATATAGTGCAATCCACTGGCAATATGCAACTCCGCACTAGCACGGCCGGATACCTGCCGCATCATTCCGCCGCCTATAAAGGTGATCAGGAAAATGTGAGTGAAATCATTGTAGAGCAGGATCGCGGTATGCCGACGTTAGTTAGTGCGCTGAACCCCGTCGCATTTAACCAGTTAGCGCAAAAGGTGGGTATAGCTACTAGAGACGCCCGCCGATTACAGGATGATTATCCAAAGGAATTTGACATTTTAGTAAACGCTATTTTTCAAAAGGAACGTCATAATCGCATGATCCGCACGTATGCCAGTGACAGTGATAATTATTTTTTGGGGCGTGCTTTTGTGTCCGATGCGTTTAAGACATACGATAACTACGATCTTATAAGGGCAGCACTTCCCCCATTGTTAGATAATACGGAAGCCGATTGGCGGACTGTACGTGCGACTGTTACCGACCAAAAAATGTATATCAGATTGAAGTCTGAAAATTTCACTGGCACGGGCGCGGCCGTCGGTGATGAGATGGCCGCCGGGATCGTGATCTCAAATAGCGAAGTCGGTATGGGTTCGGTCTCAGTTGCGGAACTGGTTTGGACGTTAGTTTGTTTAAACGGTATGCAAACGGAGCGCGTGCAACGGTCGGCGCATATCCAGTCGGCACGCGGGGAGGAGTCGTTCGGATTATTGGCGGATGATACCAAGCAAAAAGACAATGAACTGACTAGCTTAAAGATGCGAGACTACGTGGCCGCGTATTCTAGTCGCGAGAATTTCGATAATACCCTGCAAAAATTCCGCGAGGCCGCCGGTGATGTTATTCAAGGGGAGGGTATTCCCGCTGCTAGGGAAGCGGTTTCGACACTTGGAGCGGTGTTAAATCTTTCAAAATCGCAAACTGATAGCGTTCTGGATGGATTGATTCAAACTGTTAGTCAAGCCGGTTACGCCGGGCAACCAGTAAGCCGCGCCACGTTAGTTAACGCGGTGACGGCCGTCGCAAACAATGTAGATGCGGATCAAGTCGATGATTGGCAGAAATTAGGCGGGAAGGTGTTGGATCTCAAGCGCCGGGACTGGGACCGGGTCGCGGCCGCCGCATAAACCGAGTTTAAACCCATCGTTCAAATTAAAACGGGCCTTTTTGGCCCGTTTTTTGCTTCTATTCACATATAATCAAATATCTCATATACTCTTATATCCATTAATCAATAGAGGAGTTTAAGAAGTGAAATTATTAGATACATCTAATACTAATCACAAAATCAAAAAATCCCAGTTATCACGGGAAGCCGTGCGGATTGCGTCTCTCTCGTTATTTCCTGATGATCTACTTTGCCCGTCGCGTCATAACGCCGATTGTGCGAATCCATGCATTGTCGGCGCAGGATGCGGTGCAATGGGTAATGTAATAGCCGGTCGTAAAAATAAAACCGATTTCTATCACGCCGACCGGGCCGCATTTATTGCCCAATTAAAACGGGAGTTAACTAATTTTTGGAAGTTATGCTCCCGGAATAATGTACGCGGCTATGTTCGCCTAAATACATTTTCTGATATCCAATGGGAGCGCCGCGAAAATGGATCTATCCCGCAATCGTTCCCAGAATTGACTCTGTACGATTACACTAAACTGGCATCGCGACTGGACCGCGTGCCAGATAATTATAAGCTTATGTTTTCGTATAGCGACGCGCCTAAATATCGGAATCAAGTACGCCGGGCGCTAAAATCAGATCGACCGATCTCAGTCGTATTTTATGGACCAATGCCAGATCGGTTTCTGGATCGACCCGTAATTAATGGTGATGATTCCGATCTAAACAATCTAGATCATACTGGTCACATAGTCGGTCTACGATTTAAACAAAATCGGATCGCACCGATCGACCCGGTTAAATCTCACTTAGTTATCACTACAGATCGGAGCGTATAAAAATGATCGAATTTAAAACGTCTAAACAATTCCAACCAACTAATCAAACATCGCAGACTATGAAGCCGACCGCGTGCCCGGTTTGCTTAAAAATTAAGACTGATTTTTTTGTCACTGGTCATAAGACCCTTAACTGTACCGACTGCGTCCGGGATCTTGAAACCGATTTCCAAGCGATTTTTGGAGAGCATACGCCCGCCGCCGTCGCAGATCCGCGACCGATCCCAGTAAACGAGATTAAGAACGGCGAATTTATTCGATTCACTGGTAACGCCAAAAAGCCGACCGTGTACGAGAAGATCGGATACGACCGATCGACCCGGCGTTACAAGTTACAGTGTACGGATGACATAAGCCGACTACGATTTGTGAAAGGATCGACGCGGGTCTTTATTACCGACCATTAATTACATAAAAATCCTGGCAGTTATAAACGGGTCTAATCGGCCCGTTTTTTTTTGCGTTAAATATCCCGTCACGGGACCCGTGCACCGTGGTCTATAGTTACGGGACCGCGTACCAGTAACACCGATCCGGGGTCCGGGGATCTAGATCCGGGGTCACTGGCCCGGGGTCCGTGGACCGCGAACCAGATCCGCGATGCGGGACCGATTACCCACCGATCTGGGACCAATGCCCGCCGATCTGGGACCGTCCGACGGGGTCCAGTGCTCGCGATCCGCGTCTAGGATTCCGCCAATTGAGGCTAATTGGGACCCCTAAACGGACCCTAATTCGCGAAAAATTTGACCACGGGGATTTCCCTGTGGCGAGGTGCTAGAGCATGTTTCTCACGAACAATTACGCAAAAAAAATAATGAGTTTTGTGTTTAAATAGGGGGTATAATCGTCGTCGATAAAGTCTTACACGATCTCATAAAATAGGGGCAAGAATGGCAAACCCGACAAGTGACACAGAAGACCAGATTCTGAAGCTTGAGCTTCGGTTAGCGCAACTTGATCGCATAGATGCTTGCCATAAGGGGTTTATTCCTTTCGTTCGTTCTATGTGGCCTGAGTTCATTACAGGACGCCATCATAAAATTATTTCTGAGAAGCTGGAGCGCGTGGCGAAGGGTGAGCTAAAACGCTTGATTATCAATATGCCGCCTCGTCACACAAAATCAGAGTTCGCTAGTTACCTGTTTCCTGCATGGATGATTGGAAAGAATCCTGCCATGAAGATTATCCAAGCCACACACACCACGGAACTTGCTGTGGGCTTTGGCCGCAAAGTAAAAAATTTATTGGAGCGAGATGAATACTTGGAGATATTTCCTGATGCAAAACTTGCAGTTGATTCAAAAGCTTCGGGTCGCTGGGATACAGCCCGTGGAGGCATGTATTATGCTGTTGGGGTGGGGTCTAATCTTGCAGGTCGCGGTGCTGACTTGTGTATTATTGATGATCCTCATTCTGAGCAAACAGCTATGTCTAATACTGGTTTCGATGATGCGTGGGATTGGTACACAGGTGGCCCGCGTCAACGTCTTCAACCGGGAGGCGCGATAATTGTCGTAATGACCCGGTGGTCCGAGAAAGATCTGACAGGTCAGTTAACACGTAGCATGGCCCGCGACCCTTTGGCCGACCAGTGGGAAATTGTGGAGTTTCCGATGGAGCTTCCTTCCGGGGATGCGTGTTGGCCTGAGTATTGGAGCAAGGAAGATTTAACGGCGGTCAAGGCGTCTATTCCTGTTTCCAAGTGGAACGCGCAGTATCAGCAGAATCCGACCGGCGATGAAACGTCTATTTTGAAACGGGAGTGGTGGAACCTTTGGGAAAAGAAACAGGTTCCGGCTCTGGAGTATGTGATACAAAGTTACGATACGGCGTTTACTAAAAAGGAGACGGCGGACTTCAGCGCAATAACTACGTGGGGTGTGTTCTATCCCAATGAGTCAGGGACCCCTAATTTAATATTGTTGGATTCGCAGAAAGGACGTTGGGATTTTCCTGAACTGAAACAGGTGGCGTTTGATTTGTATAAATTTTGGGACCCCGAAACAGTAATTATAGAAGCAAAAGCTACGGGAGTGCCTTTGACACATGAGTTAAGAAGCATGGGAATCCCTGTTGTAAACTTTACGCCTTCTAGGGGTAATGATAAAGTATCGCGTGTACACAGTGTGGCTCCGTTATTTGAAAGTGGGATGATCTGGGCACCCGAAACAACATGGGCCGAGGAGCTAATCGAAGAGTGTGCGGCATTTCCAAATGGGGAGTATGACGACTTGGTGGATAGCACGACACAAGCGTTGATGCGTTATCGACAGGGTAACTTTGTACAGTTGCCTTCGGACGATTGGGACACTCCTGAACCTACAGAGATACAGTATTATGGCTAATCACTATGAAGCTTAACAAGTTCTTTGAGTACAAAATTCATAATCGTTTAGAAGGTGAGGATCTAGGAGGGAGCGGTTTTTCTGGCGGACCGGTTACTCTGACCCTTGCACAAATACAGGCAGAACTAGATGGTTTAGACGCCAAGCTTGAGAGCAGGGGACTGCAAGGTGACGCTTTGACAGCGGCCCGAGAACAGGCCCGCGCTGAGTTAGTGAAACTGATGCGCGAGAACGAAGAAATTAATTTTAGCGAAGAAGACTTTGCTAAAGCGGTGGGACTGACTCCCGCTCAAGCGACAGCCCAGTATTATACTTACGATTTTACGGATAAAGATTATTTGTTTCCAAAGTCTAACGATTACGGCGTTGTAATACGTTCGGCGTTTAGGGATTACGATCCTGATTCAGAAGCGGCCTACGAAGCGCGAGGCGGTAAGAGTGTTTTTGCAACCAAGCCAGATTCTAGTTTTACGCCAGCGGATGTGACTTTGGAAGACGTGCGGGTAGCCACGGACTTTGCTGCACCGACCCCGGATCAATTAGGGACACGATTGGATGCTTTTTTGCCCAGAGACAGGCAGGTAGCGCGGGTCACGCAGGATACTCCGGCGTTCACGGTAGCGGACAAGCTTGGCACGACCATGTTTGATCGAATTAATTTTCCAGAGCGCACGATTAACCGTGGGGTCCCCGTGGTCACTAAAGGAATCGACGCGCAAGGTAACCCGACGACGGGGATTACGATGGGCACAGCAGCAGCTTCGCCTTCGGGACCCACTATTGGGGAGCTAGATATTTCAGCCATTTTGCCCAGCACAGGCATGGGCATCAACGCTGACGGCACAGGGACCACGACTGTTGGAACGCAGCCAACTACGGGCAACATGGTGAATCAGGGGCCGGTGACTCCGGTAGTTACTCCTACACCTATTACTCCAACTACTACCCCTCCTACGATTGGCGCTCCGCAACAGCCTCTCTCCATTGTTGAGCAGATTGCTCAAATTGTAAGGGAGGAAGAAGAGTCTTTAGGCACAGATTTTAGCGAAGCTAATAAAGCGTTAGCCATTGAACGTGGCAAGAAACGCATTGCGGATTTAGGTATGGCTACCGAGGGCGGAATCAGCGCAGAACAAGTGGCAGCAGGTGGACGAGCAAGCGGAGCAAATAGACTGCTTAATCTTGATACCGCAGCGACAGTGGACGCTGTGCGTGATGTGATACAACGAGAATATCAACCTGACTTTAGTGCCGATACCCCTTATATGGTAGAGGATAAAACCGTATACACGTTTGCCCACGGAGGCGAGGTCGAAGACTCGCGAGACGCGGCTGTCGGATCACGGCTCATGGCCCAAGCAGGGATAGGCAGTATGCAAGCCAAGAACATGAGTCCAGAGATGTCGGACTCACTAGATCGCATTATGGCGAGGAGAAAGTAGATGGCTAATGGTGAAGGCATCACGCCAATGGTTGAAAAGACTGTTGACATAGAAATCATGGACGATGTTGAGATTGGCGCTCCGAATACCACAGGTTTAAACATTGAAGAGCTAATGTCGGAAGTAGAGATTAGTGATACTGACGATGGCGGTGTGTTGGTTGACTTTGATCCCCGAGAAGAAAGGATGGTGGATGAGGGTGATTTTTACCGCAATTTAGCCGAAGACATGGACGAAGTAGTGCTAGGAACTTTGTCTAATGATTTGCAGGGACAATATGAAGGGAATAAGGAAACCCGCAAAGAGTGGATGGATACCTACTCGGAGGGACTCAAGCTCTTAGGTTTTCACTATGAAGAGCGAACTCAGCCGTTTCGCGGAGCCACGGGTGTAACGCATCCGTTACTTGCTGAAGCAGCAACCCAGTTTCAGGCACAGGCTTACAACGAGCTTTTGCCGCCAGAAGGTCCTGTTCGCACTACCATCATGGGTGCGTTGACCAAAGAAAAAGAGCAGCAAGCTCAACGGGTTAAGCAGTTTATGAATTACTATCTGACGGACATCATGGAGGAATACACTCCTGAGTTTGATCAGATGTTGTTTTATTTACCTTTGGCCGGGTCTACGTTTAAGAAAGTGTACTACGACGCCGCATTAGAGCGTCCTGTCAGTACCTTTGTTCCGGCGGAGCATTTAGTGGTTCCGTATGAAACGTCTAACCTTGAGACGTGTCCGATCATTACGCACGTTGTGCCTATGTCAGCAAATGACCTTAGAAAACAACAACTTGCGGGATTTTATCGTGACGTGGAGCTTGAGCCACAGCAAGCCGACGATAACGAAGTTCAGAAGGAAATTAACAAGATAGAGGGTGTGGACCCGTCAAGCACGGTTAACTACGACGTAAACTTGTTGGAGTTTCATGTAGAACTGGATTTGGAAGGCTTTGAAGACATGGATGACGCTAACGAGCCTACTGGTATCAAGCTTCCGTACATCGTTACGATTAGCGAGGAGAAAGGCACGGTGCTGTCTATCCGACGTAACTACGCCGAGGACGATCCTAAGAAAGAGAAGATTGCTTATTTTGTGCATTACAAGTTTCTGCCCGGTTTCGGTTTTTATGGCCTAGGACTGATACATACAATAGGCGGTTTATCGCGGACTGCTACTGCCGCGTTACGTCAGCTTATTGATGCGGGCACTTTGTCTAACTTACCGGCGGGCTTCAAGGCCCGTGGTTTACGGGTCAGGGACGACGCTGATCCGTTACAGCCCGGTGAGTTCCGAGATGTGGACGCGCCCGGTGGTGCAATCCGGGACAGCTTGATGGCGTTGCCGTTCAAGGGTCCTGATACGACTTTGTTTCAGTTATTGGGCTTTGTGGTCGATGCGGCGCAAAGGTTTGCCACGATTACCGACATGAAAGTGGGTGATGGTAACCAGAGCGCGGCGGTGGGTACTACGGTCGCTATGTTGGAGCAGGGCGCACGGGTAATGAGTGCGGTGCATAAACGCTTGCACTATGCCATGCGTAAAGAGTTTAAGATTCTAGCAAGGGTGATGCACGAGTCTTTGCCGCAGGAATATCCGTATTCGGTGGCCGGTGGTGAGCAAACCATCATGGCGTCAGACTTTGACGACAGGATAGACGTGATTCCGGTGTCTAATCCCAACATCTTTTCCCAAGCGCAACGTATTGCGTTGGCTCAGAGTCAGCTTGAACTGGCTATGCAAGCCCCGCAGCTACATAATCAACAGGAAGCGTTCAGAAGAATGTACGAAGCCTTGGGTGTTAGGGATATAGACAGTATTCTGAAAGCGCCTGAAGTGGAAGAACCGCAGCCGAAAGATCCGGCACAGGAAAATGTGGACGCTTTGGA
>VTLG01003542.1_pt1 | contig 31224 bp, 33 predicted proteins | sample 4694571 | NCBI WGS metagenome assembly VTLG01 (sample SAMN12604809, study PRJNA352737) | marine metagenome | biome: ENVO:00000447; feature: ENVO:00000209|ENVO:00000569|ENVO:01000036; material: ENVO:00002151; isolation source: viral sequences binned using virsorter ...
CCCGGGACACCTTAATGCTGTTGCGACTCATTCTCAACGCTTGTGAACGGGGAAAAATATTATGACAGAGTATTAAGTATACCCTATGGGGGAATTGTCGCACTTCTTAACACGATATATGCCTTCAGACATTTTTGTTATTTTTTTATGGACTTTATCCTCTTTTTCAAGGATTTTAACTGCTTTATCACGTGATATACAGTTTTGAGCCTTCTTTTGAAGCTTTATTAGCTTTAGTTCATGTTTATTCAAAGAAATAATGATAAATGTAGATTATATCCATAATTACAGTTGTCATACTCATAATAAACACTAATATAATAAAATACCCGAAACAATTGTTCATATATACTCATCCAACACTTCTCTCACCATCTGTTTCAACTCTTCTCTCTCTTTATCTGTAAACACAGTTAACTTCTTAGGCATATACACTGGATACACCGCATCTTTATCTACACGCCCTGTACCTGGCATGGACATTCCTTGAGTATCCATTATTTCTTCTTTAATTTACTAATAGGCATAGTTATTAACTTCTCCCAAGGGTGACTATCGATTAATAGAGCAGCTTTATCGCTACTTATTCTCTGAATAAACCCTTCATAACCATTATAGATAGAAGTACTATCATTTACAACAACAGTTGTACCTGGAAGGATTACATCAGTCATAATAAGGTTAATCTCAATGCTTGTGCTAACGATCTATATCCAGAAGCTACATATATCTGTCCACACACTACTGCTAAAGTAGCTATACTCCAGAATATATAGTAATATCTCTGTTTATGCTGTTTAGGGGCGGTCATAGTAAGTATAATAGGTATATTAAGAATATCCAAAGATTCGTTGAATCCTGTGGTGGAATTGGGGATATAAGTAATATAAGATTAAGAAGAGGAAGGAGGTCTATGAAATAGGCCGACTTCCTCCTAGGGGGTCGGGTCCACCCTTCCCTTCCCCTGTATACACCACTGACCGCTCAAACCCAGGTAGGGAGAGACTTTTGGTCTTCTAAGCCTCTAGCTTTGTCTCTTTGGGTTTTATCCATACCAAACACTAGGTGGTTAGCGGAGCTCTGAGGGCTGTCTAAGAAGTCTTGTAATACAGAGTTCCATTCATCACGTTTACGGCTGTTGACGGCCTCCTGAGCGCTAATAGAGAGTGCATCTGTGTAATACTTAACTCCCTGCGCAAGGCAGTCGAGTCTGTCATCATGTTTAACGGCGCCTTTTTCACGACACATGCGTGACATCTGATAGAAAAGCATATACTGAAGACGTTCTTCTGGAGCTGCGTCTTTATTAGATGCATAATCCCACTCAACAACCGACCTATTACATATAAGACGATGCTGATTAAGAATCGGCTCCAACGAATCAATGATTCTATCTTCCTTTCTGACATTAGCTCTCGTCTCTTCTATGTAGATGGCTTGTTTAGTTTGTTGTATGTGCTTCTTAAATAATTCAGCTACAATACCATCACCAAAGTTAGATTCGATTAATAAGGTAGTAACACCATACTTCTTACATCCACGTAGGATGTCTAGGAGTGTGCTGTCACTGTATCCGTCTCTATAAGCTCGCATTTCATGGAGGTAAAGGAACCCATTCTTTTGGGATAGATAGGTGGCAGCTGTTTCATCTGTTCCTCTTCCAGAGGGATCCACGCTGCAAATTGTTTCGGTGTAAGGGGTCCATTCTCCTTGTAACTGCATAGGAGAGTAAAAGTAGTCGCCGGGGAGTCCGACCGTCGGGAGGTCTTTGATGACGTTGGAGGGATCGGAGCACCATACGCAATTGTCTGGAGCTTCACTAGGGTTAACGCTAGTGATGACCAGATCAGACATCTTAAGAGGAAACTTTTGTGCATCACTTAAACTTGTGTCTAATTGAAACTGCAACAGGTAGTTTGACCTACCCATTGAAGCTTCACGTTCTAAAAGATCTTCATGATCAAATCTATCGGGATCAGTACAATCCCATTCCTCAGCACCAGAATCGAGGTCTTCCTGGATCTGTGGTGCTAAGAGTCCATCGTATTTTGCAAGTGAGTTCTTTCTTGGATATCTTGCTGGCCAAACAAAGGGACGATACGCACGCTCTGCCAACTTACGATAAACAGTAAAAGTAGTCTGAGGAGTCCCGAGATACATAATACGGCTATCGCTTTTGGGGGTAAGGATAGACTCGGCTTCCGTACAAAGTTGTAAAAGTTTTTCACGCATTAGCTCCGTCATGGAGTTTCCAGGAACCTCTATGTCGTCCAAAATCATTAAATCTGCGCGACTTCCTGTTAGCTGTCCAGTGATTCCTACTGACTTTACGCTTGGGGCCTGGTGAGGAGAACAGTTTACGTCGAAGCTGATGCGACTCCAGCGAGAGTCGTCTGATTTCGGTTGGAGGTGACTGAGCCATGGGGTTTCAATGATTAGTTTTTGTAGGAAAATGGACATGTTATCAGCTCTTTCTTTAGAAGCTGATATGATCATTATTTTCTTTTCTGGATCTTTAAATAGAGTCCATAAAACAAAAGCACCAGTAATCCAAGACTTACCAACACCTCGGAAGGCCTGAATCTGAAGTCTTTTGGGACCATTCTGCAAGTAATCTGCAATAGCATATTGAGCCCTAGTAGGAGAGGGTAGATCTAACTGCTCCCACAAAGCTTGAAGGAACAGTTTGAAATCATCTTGTAGGGCGGTTACAACGTTAGTCATCCGGTATTCTTGTTATTTACGGTAAACCAATCCTCTTTGTTATCCTCTTTGTTACCTTTAACTTTCCAATGTTCGTGAGATGGTTTCGGAGTGTAACTAGGATCCTTCATTATACTTCTGATGGCAGCATCTAATGCTTGATCCGTACCAGAACCTCTGGAACTTGTTACAATTCCTTTGCGTTGTAGTTCTCTTTGGTATTTGTTTGACATTAGTTAGGCTCCACAATTGTAATGTTTTTAGCTTGTTCTGCTTTATAATTAGTTAGTAATTCTTGTCGTTCTAAGTTTTGAAAATCTTCAAATTCTTTACTGAAGTTTTCTGGCATACTTTCAGTTAAAGCGTCAGATGCTGTTGTAATAGCCATAGGATCGTCTGTAAGGGGGTTGTAATAGTGTTTTGGTATGTTTGTACATTATTGTTATTTTAACTGCCTCCGAAGCGAAATCTGCCTTTTCATTTCAGTTGGATTTAGATCAGTCCTCTTTTGGATTCTCTCTATTGATCGGCCGGTCGCTCTTTGAGCTTTATCACTTCCTTTTATTAGAGTTCCACCTAGGCCTCGCTTACCAGCTACCATAAATCTCGTTCCATTTTTATTTTGCCTATCAGTTATTCCGAAGAGACCGGTAACACGTTCACCTATATCATCATCAAGGACTGCTTTGAATGGATCAATTAAAGCTCTATGTTTTGGTATATCAAACACGCTCATTGCTGAAGCTACTTCCTGTGGATTGTTACGCATAAACGCGTATTGAGCATCTATATCTAATTTGTTAAAGCCGGGTATTTTCTTATCTAGTGCCTCTACTTTTGCTCGTAAATAGTTTACTACAATTGAGCGTTGATCTTCTAATACATTACCTATTAGATCTCTAGCTTCATTCATTTTTAAAGATGAGAATTTTCCTGTAGTTATTAGATCGTCCAGCTTTTTTTGAGATGCTAACTTGTCATAATTCTCATGGAAACCAGTCATATGATCATGGCTTATGATGTTATAATCAGGATCATTCTTAACACTATTGATTATATCTTTAGCTATTCTATCAGCTTCGGAATTTCCAGTTGCTTTGCTCCATCTTCTCTGATATTCTGATACAGTTTTAGGCTTAAATAGTAACTGTTTTTTAGCATCTAAAATATCAGGAAAGTCGATTTCATTAGTACCACCCATAATTCCTTCTAAACGTCTTATAGTATCACGTACATCAGCAGTTACTTTATTACCATCCCATTCTAAGATGGAAGTAAAGCTCTTTTCATTTAATCTTAGATATTCATCTACATTTTCCAGTGACGCTACGGTTTTATTTTTTGGAATCTTTTTAAGTTCTTGAAAGGGTATCTCTTTTTGAAGTTGAATAATTGTTCTTTCATCGAGATTAGGGAATGCCTCTTTAAGCAACTTTTTCGTTTGTTGATACATAGCCTGTGATGTTGTATCAAATGCTGTTACATAGTTATCTATGGAATCACCTAAACGCCAACCATCTGCAAATAATAATTTAGTTAATTGTGTAGATACAAGATTATCACCACCTCCAAAGTTGTCAATAGCTTTTGCTACCGACATTAAAGGATGTATGTGATGAGTAGACGCTCCTGTTACTGACAATTCATCGTAAATTTGTTTGGTAGTTGCTTCGAAATATTGACTATTTGGTGTTCGTACTTTTGCTCCTTCGTCGTAAAGAGCTAACCATTCACCGATTGCACCGCGACGTTGTGGTTGAGCGCGCAATTCTAGAGCTTGCTTTAAAGTCAGTTTGTCCGTAGTCCGTCGTCCTAAATCCTCTGCCTTAGCAGCTGTGCCGCCAGCTCCCAATTCTCTTGCAAAATCGTTAACTCCAAGCCCATTATCTGCACGTGAAATTTGACTTAAAAGGCCAACTCCCGCAAGCTCTTGTGCAGGCTCTTCTATTCCTAATAACTTACGACCTTCACCTGCTAATACTTGAGCTCCCTGGCCAAGCTGTGCAACTTCTCTTGATAATCTATTTCCTGCTGCTGTTGATGCATCTTCTAAAGCACGTCTAGTAGGTTGTAGTAAACCTCTTCTAACTGCACGTGATGAGCCTAATAATCCTAAGCCAGGTAACACATCTGTTACGTCTGGCATAGCTACCGCACCAATCATCATCCCAATTCTAGGGTCGAAATTTAATGCACCAGCGGTTTGACCACCTAACTGCATTAGTCTTTCTTCGGCCCAATCATACCCTGGTATGTGACTATAGAGTTCACCGACTTTACCGAGAGTCCGTAGAGCTCCACCTTGTAAAGTATCGGATTGTGCTTGCTTAGCTAACCAAGGTAAGGCGGTGTCTTCACCCCAGTCAGCTAAATCAGCTCCCCATTTTCTTTCTTCTTTAATCGGAGTTGATGTCATATTTTAAGTTTCCACTTGTTCTATAGGTTGATTTTTACGTTGAAGTACTGTCTTACCTATACGTAAAGTATCTTTATTAGTAAAATGAGGGCCTCTAGCACGTAGCTCTCGGAACGCTTCTCGTTGTAGATCACCACGTATTTGATCAGGCTGGAAGCCTTGATCTAATAACCACTGCTTTGTTTGAGCATTAGCTTGGTCAAGAGTACGTCCTCCACCTCGGTGCCATCTTTCTAGGCTACCTTCTATTTTCAATGTCGCATTGTTACCAGCATTAACATCGATGCTCTTGTCTTCAACTTTTTGAGGTCCTTGATTTTGTTGTTCGTTTTGAACGGAATTAGCGTTGGTTGTAACAGACTTGTCAGTTTTGACGGTAATATTTAATTGATTTGAGGGTTTGTCCTCTGAGCCTCCTCCACCGCCTACAGCACTGTTGGGAGTCTGATCACTAATTACACCTGTTTCACGTAGATTGTCTTCAGAAAACGGATTGGCTTCATTTGGTTGTATTAAGCTTAAAGCATCTTTAGGTACCTGATACTTATCTGAGATATCTTTATTCTCGAGTTTATTAACGTTATCTTGTAAGAGTTTCGTCCTCTTGTTGAATTTTAATTCATGTAATCGTAGACCGGTATCTTTATCTAATTCGCTGGCTAAATTTCTTAATTGCCACCAATTTTGTGATTTAGCTTGTAAATGCTCATCAAGCGCATTTCGAGCACGTTGAGCCTCTGAAAATTTACTAATTCTTTGTAGAACTCCACCTACTTTACGTCCAGCAATTGATAATGGGTGAGCTGCTTGATGTGTTTGTCTAGCAGTATCGCGAACACTTTTAAGTTCAGTTCTTATTGTTTGTTCATTCCACGGTTTACCAGTACGGTTGTCTATATAACCACCTGATTTAGAACGATACTCTTTGTGCCTTTTTAAATATTGTCCATAGGTTAAATCTAGGTGTACATTAGACTTTTTATCTAATCCATATGTATCTCGTAATTTATTAAGCACTGCCTCATGAGCTGCCTTTCTTGTCTTTGGAATTCCTGAAATATCTACTGAATCCAGTAACTTTAAGTCTGAGCTTTTTGCCATAGTTACTTCCTCTCTGCGCCTCCTCTTGCGCGGTTACGTTTACGTGATTCAACGACAACTCGACCACCCTTGTGTGACATATCTTGTTGAGGTCCGGGGTTTGCCTTACGTCTTGCTATCTTTAATTGAGAACGATACTTCCTTTTAGCTGGTGACTTACCTCGCTTAAGTTCATCTCTCCTATGTTTCAATCTAGATCTTTTATTCTTCCGATAAAACCTAGCTGTTCGTCCTGGTTTAGGACTTAACTTTGGAGCCATATAACCTCCTATGGATAAGTTCAGGGTTTACTTTAGGCATTACACTTGCTAATTTATCTAGTGGACTGCCTTCATAAGCGACACCACTAATGTCATTTGTCTTCAGCCAATCACAGGCTGCTTTTAAATCTTGGGTAGTAGCTTCACCACTTTTGACCCTCTTCAGGAATTCTGTCGTGACAAGGCTATGTAATTCATTGAATTGGGTTTCAGTGGCTTTGTTCATTTACTTACCTCCAGGGAATAGTGCTTGTTTAATCACTGCTACTGCTTTATCATCTAAAGTGTTTTCAGTGGATGAAACCAGTCCTTCTAGTAGATCAACAATCAGTTGTTTTACTGATGTAGATTTAATGAAGGCGAATAGGATAGGTTTAATTAGTACAATCATTTCTTAGTAGTGGTAGTGGTTTTCTTTGATTTTGGTGCTTTAACTTCTTTTTCTTTAAGAGCTTTTTCTGCCGCCTCTCGTTGGAAAGAAGATACTTTGGATAGATCGATATCGGTCATTTTGTAAAAGGGTTGATTTTATGCCACCAAGGTTTTGGTGGTGGAGGAGGAAGCCTGGCAATTTGTGCTTTAGCGACTTCCTTCTTAAATGCAGCTATAGGTATAACATCACTACACATGTGATATACACGTGTGTTAGGACGTATCATAAAACCTTTCTGCTGTAATTCTGCACATTTTAGAGCTCTGACTAATTCATAGTCGAGTTCCATCTTAGCTATCTGTCTAGAAGCTGCTGCTTTACAGCGTTCCACAAGAGAGCCATCAAGGGGTACCATAAAATTTAATTGGCCACCCCAGTTCTCTGCTACAGTGTAGCTTTGTTGATCCATACCATCGTCATACGGTGTGGTATGGTTGCCCATATAGAATGGGCTGAATGTCATGGTGGCTCCGTTACAACTTATGTTCGGTCCGATGACCTGACGACTTGGAGCTCCATTATTTTGGAACTGGACGGCTTGATTTGTAACGTTTCCTGTAGCCGCTGCCACAGGGTTTGAAGTATTGTTGGTTTCTCCCTCTTCAGCATAACTTGGGGTTCCTATTGCGAGAATACTGATAATGATACCGTAGTAGAAGTAGTGTCTATTTCTCTTTCTATTACAGTTGTTTCTAAGACTTGAGTGGCTGCTCTTGTTGATATTTCTAACGTGAAGTCGCTGCCAGCTGTTGTCATATTGAATACCGAATCTGAATCGGCAATACCTCCTGATGAGGCTGATGAGTGGGTTATATTGTCCCCACTCCACTTGTTCATTACGGACCCATAAGTCGTGATGGTTATATCCTCCACGATCTCTTGCACCGTTGTGGTTGTAGAGTTCATCGAACCCTGTGTAAATTGAGGGGTGACGAGCTCTGCTCTTGCTACCGAGGGGGATAACAGTAGGAAGAGGAAAAGCCATTTCTTCATTCTTCCTTTTTCTTAGTTGCCATAGGGCAGTTTACAGGTTGTAATCCTTTCTTTTGGTTCGAGGTATTGAGCCCGAAGCTCGCTAAAGCCCCAGTAAAAATACTAGCTACAAAAGTTATGTCGGAGCTTCCAGCCTTTTTAATAACTGGTAATTCTACATAATTCAGGGTAATTATAAATCCTGCCCACACAACTACACCTAAACGTACGAAGGTGGATAGGATTTGAATTTGGGATTCGTTATCCTCTGCAGCATCTTTCAGCTTGTGGAGGAGATTTTTTCCTTTCTCTTTTTCTTCCATGCATCAACCTTAGATTGTAGTTGTTTTTGAACCTTTTTCTTTATAGGTTCGAATAAAGATTGAGTAACAGTTGTGGTGGTTACAGCTATGACAGCTGTTGTCACAGCAGTTACTACAACCGCTGTTTCCGGTAAAGGCATCTGTATGTCAATTACCGGTATCTTAAGCTTGGGTGGTTCAGGTTTTTCTGTAGTTTCTTTCTCTTCTGCCTTCGTCTCCTCAGGGCGCTCTAAATCAGCTGGGGGTATGAATATAGGTTTATAGGCTGGAACGTCCGCTGTAGGCTGTTTAAGATACAACTGAGGGATGTGTAGACCTTTAGGTAGAGTAGGTTTAGGAAGGTTTACGTGCAATTAACTCTGCCTTCCATGCATCCTTAACTGCTTGAGTCCAAACAGTATTAGCTATAGATTGTACCTCTGCTGATTCTCCACTAACATTTGTTTCTGTAAAATTATCGCTGTCATCTATATTACCACACTGTAAAGTTTTACGCTGGAAACTTGTACTTAATACCTTTCCATCCTCTTTAACTGTTGTAGCAGTTCTAATTTGTATATGTTTAAAAGAAGAGACGATTTCAATTTTATCATCTGCAACTGATTTTGTTAAAGCCATTTAAGATTAATCTCCAATTAATTATATATTTAGGCTATGAAGTTCTATAGGTAACGCTGAAGGTTATACGTTCGTCACCACCATCGAATACAGCATTATAAAGGGCAGAACTATGCCCATAATCTTTAAAGCATTCAATTTGATTACCATTGACTCGACCAATTCTTGGTGAGTCATCATCATCTACACCGTATGTATAACCTACTCTCATTGCATTATGAGCAGTTGCGGCACTAAATGGTAATCCTCCAATATGGATTTTATTTGCTGAAGTACTTGATGAAGAACTTAATCGTATGTAAAGTTCAATATGAACTAAATCACCGATTTTCATATAATTACCAGTTTGGGTATGGTATCCAAATGTTGCGCTACCGTCATCAATAGTAGGTGTGAATGTACCCACCTCATAATCATTAAGTACTTCTGCACTTACAGAACCAGCTGCACCTTCATCATCAGTATTAGCAGCAAAGTCAATACCTTTACCATTCGTACCTATAATTACATTACCGGTGCCTACAGTTAAATCAGTACCATCAAAAGTAAGGTTAGCTTCTGCATCTAATTGAGTAGTAGTGGATGCAACTGTAACTATTTCGTTTGCTGTTGCATTATTAATTGTCGCTCCACCAGACGCTGCAGCCCATTTAACTCCAGATGCTTCACTGCTATCAGCTGTAAGTACGTGATCGTTACTACCTACTGCTAGTATAGTTGCATCTCCAGATCCATCACCGACAACAATTTGTCCTTTAGTTCCTAGATCTGAATGCATTATAGCTCCAGCTGCGTTGACGTTAGTAGCGTCTGTTACATCAGCTGAAGCTTCAATACCATTTAATTTAGTATGATCAGCATTAGTGAAATCATTGGTTGTTAATCCACCGTCACCTACTGAATATGTTGTGTTAGTATCTGTTGGTGTAACCCAACTATTATCACCTCTTAGAAAGGTAGAAGATGAGGCTGTACCAGTGGCTGAGAGTTCAGCAATACCTACAGCATCATCGGCAAGGTGAGCATTATCTATAGACGCATCATTATAATGTTCTGAATCTATAGAGTCATCTGCTAACTTTGTTTCATCGATTGCATCAGCCGCTATACCTAGGGCTTTTACTTGTGTTAATGCCATTTAGCCTGCCTCCAATGTCGCTACTTTTGTTTTTAATGTATTCACTTCAGTAGATAATTCTTTAATAGCGTTTACAAGGACTGGTACTAAACGTTCATATTTTAGACCATATGCAGTTTCATCTTCATTTAGATTGACAACAAGCATATCATCTCTAGATCCTGCAAATCCATCTGCTTGCTCAACAGCTAAAACTTCTTGAGCTAAGAATCCGACATGTTTTTTAGGCCTCTTTAAACTTCCGTCAGGGGTACCAACTGTATAAGTACGTTTACCATCATCATCTATCTCTGATGTATCATACCAAGTACGTCTATCCCAACGATAAGTAACTGGTCTTAGTTTATTAATCCACTCTAGTCCATGACTGAAATCAGTTATATCAGCTTTATCTCTTGAGTCAGAGGAAGAGATAGAAGTATCGTTACAATAAATATCTGAAACATTATTATTGCCTAAACAAATTATATTAGAACCAGTAGTTATTGCTCCTGAAGGTGCATTACCTAAACCAGAATCTTTACCTATACAAGTGACATTATCACCAGTACTTATATCAGCACCTGCACTTTGACCTAATGCAGTGTTTCCGGTACCATGAGCTATATCGTATAAAGCTGCATAACCAACTGCTACGTTATAATCGTGGCAATTATTATCACCACTACCTTCTTGAATATGAGCACCTATAAATACATTACCTGTACCATCTGTAATATCTTGAGCGCAATGATAACCGACTAGTACGTTTTTTTCGAAACTTGATGTAGCTTCCTGCCCAGCTCCTTTTCCGACAATTGTATTACTACCTGAAGTTGTTAATTTATGACCAGCTTCATACCCTATGACGGTATTGTTTCCACCACTGGTTACCTTTTCTCCTGCTCCATAGCCGATAAAGACAGACGATGCACCATTACATGCTTCGTCTGAAGCTCCACCAAAGGCTTTGAAACCTATACCTACTCCTCCAAAAGCTGTGGTATATTGAGCACCAGCATTACTTCCAAGAAATACATTACATTCTCCAGTTGTATCTTCTCCAGCCTTTGCTCCTACATAAGTATTTTCGCCATTAGTACTTGCATAGCCAGCTTTCCAACCCACTGCTGTGCTGTTAGCACCAGATACGTTTGTAAGTAAAGCACTATCTCCAATAGCAGTATTCTGATCTCCCGTAGTTAAATTCGTAAGAGCATCATGTCCAAAAGCAGAGTTATTTAGAGCCGAACTGTAGTTATCTGAGTTACCTGCATCTGTACCGGCATGAGTGTTTCCAGAGCCGTCACTACTTACACCACCAGATATACCAGTTAGGTTTGAACCATCTCCGTAGAGAGTATCGAAGTAACCATTAGCCCATCTAACACCACTAGTACCTAAATCATGCGAGCTATCAGCAGCAGGATCTAAATCACCAGTTATAGTTATACCAGTTGCGGTAGTTTCTGTTTTCTTTGAGTTATCGTAGTAAGTAGCTACACCTGCATTTGCAGTACAAACAATAGCACTTTCAGTACTGTTAGTTCTTATATTTAAATCACCAGTAACAACATTTAAATATCCATGAGACCCAGTATGGTAGAATCTCATATCGCTACCGGTACCAAGCTGTAATTGAACGTCGTCATTCAATATGAGTGCATCCGCAGATACATCCCACAACATATCTTTACCAGCATTTGTTCCATTATCAAATAAAACATCGCCAGTAATTGTACCACCTGTTAAAGGTAATTTAGTAGCATCAGCTGCAGAGGCCCATGTTAAACCACCTGAATTACCAGATTGTTTCTGTAAGAATTCACCATTAGAACCAGCATTAGATATATGTAGATTATCTTCATCAACTGATTCAGAAGACATATGAGCTAGATCTATACTGCCGTCTGTGTAGTGCTCAGAGTCAACAGCATTGTCGGCAAGGTTATCACCATCTATGCAGTCGCCTGCTAGGTGAACGTGGTCGATACTTCCATCTGTGTAGTGTTCTGAATCACACGCATTATCAGCAAGGTTATCACCATCAACTGCGTCGCCTGCAAGCATTGCATGTTCGACAGCACCTGTGGCTATAGTTACAGCTCCAGTATGAGCAAGTGTTACATCACCTGATACAGCAACGGCTGTTGGCCTGTTAGAACCATTACCGACAATAATCTGTCCACCTGTAACATTTTCTACTTTAGCTAAAGTTACATTTGCATCAGATATTTTAGCTGTTTCTACTGCACCTGTACCTATCTTAGCTGCAGTTACAGCTCCTGCTCCTATCTTAGCTGCAGTTACTGAATCATCAGCCGGTACTGATAAAGTTATAGATGAACCAATTTGAGTTACGAATAGTACGGAACCACTTGCAGGAGGATCACAGAATTTAATACCATGTGTATCATTTAAATAGAAACCTTCTTCACTTCCATCGAAAGTACCTGAATTAGGTTTTTGGATAACACCGTTTAAACTAACTATTAATTGGCCTACACCGGTGATACTTGCGTCTGCTGAACCATCAAACAAGTCGAATTCTTCATTAGATCCATTAAATGTTGGACCTGAACCTCCTGATGCTTGATCGTGATCTTTAACTGTTAATAGTTTAAAATCACCTGCTGACGTAACTTCTTTCCACGCACCACCAGAGTCATATGCACCATCGTACACATACATCTTATTGGTACCTGTATCGAAGAATAGGTCACCATCATCATTACTGCTTGCGTTATCAGCAGTTTTTGTACCTATACGATATCTACTGTTAAAGTCGTTTATATCATCACTTAACTGTACAAAGTCAGCTTCTCTTATCATTACTTGATGGTAATTATAAGTCTGACTTGAACCGGTGGATTGAACCATCAGCCCAGTACCAGCTGCTAATACATAAGGATCAGCATTACCACTTACACCACCTCGTAATTCACTAGGGAATCCATTAATGGTTACGGTTGAGTTATCAAGTGTATCAGCATTAGTAGAGACGCCACTAGAGTTAATTGATAAGCCAGCTGCATCAGAGATACTAATTACAACACCAGTTGCAGGGATTGTATTTGGGAAGGATTCATCATCTGCTATAACTTCAAGTCCACCAATAGGTGCTATTTGTGCTGCTACATAATCTACAACAGCTCCTGATGTAGGAACATGAGAATCACTATCTGTTATGGTTGTTTGTTCGCAACCTATCATACCGATCTCAACTGCATTAGCTGCAATTGTTACAGCACCTGTGTTAGCTATAGTAGCGTCACCAGACATTGCTACAGCTGTAGGTACGGTAGAGCCGTTTCCAACAAGTATTTGAGTATCAGGTATAGCTGCTAATTTACTATGAGCGATAGCTGCTCCAGATGCCACAGAAGCATTAACCACAGCGTTAGCTGCTAGTTGATCTGCTCCAACTGCGTCATCAGCTATCATAGCTTGTTCTACAGCATCATTAGCTATAGTAACTGCACCTGTATTTGCTATCGTTACATCTCCTGACACAGAGACTTCAGTTGCTTTGTTAGATCCGTTACCAACTAATATCTTAGCACTATCTAAGTTTTCAAGTTTAGTAAACTCTATCGCAGCTCCAGAAGCTACAGAAGCATTGACAACAGCATTAGCTGCTAATTCATCTGCTCCTACTGCATCGTCAGCTAGGTGTGCATTATCAATACTTCCATCTGTATAATGTTCAGAGTCAATAGCATTATCAGCTATATGAGCACCAGTTACAGCATCTGCAGCTAGGATATCCCCATCTACTGCATCGTCTGCTAACATGGAATGCTCTACAGCTGCACTTGCTATAGTAACAGCACCAGCATTAGACATGGTTACGTCACCAGATACAGCTACAGCTGTCGGGACGTTAGAACCATTTCCGACTAGCAGTTGTCCACTAGTTACATTTGCTAATTTACTATGTGCAATAGCGGCGCTAGAGTTTATATCTGCATTAACTATAGAATCATCTACAATTTTAGATGAGTTTACAGAACTTGCAGATAGATGTATGAGATCAATCGACCCATCTTTATAGTGGTCTGAATCTAGAGCATTATCAGCTATCTTAGCTGTAGTTACACTTCCATCAGTAATATCTTCACTAGATAACGGTATTTGTTGCTCTTCTTGTAATGCATAACGTGTTTGTTTAAAATTAGCATTTAAGTCTTGAGCTCGTATAGCGGAACCAGCTACAAAAGTTGCTGTATCAGCATCTTCTAATGTTGTATCCCGATAAACCCTTACTGTAACTCCACTTAGCGGAGCTCCAGAAGCGGCTTGATAAGTAGAATCAACACCATTAGTATTATGAAAAGTTAGAGTAGAAGTATTGACATTAACTGTATATTTATTCGTGGCTTGAGTGACGCCGTCTAATGAAACCTTAACATCAGTTCCGTCTGTCTTTATTACTGGAAATGTATAAGTAAATGCTAAGTCACTCCCATCAGGTGCACCGCCACCATTATCTGTATAAGTTGTAAAAGCCATCGTGTTTAAAAATTAAATTGTTTTGGGCTATTTATTCAGTTGTAGTATACCTTGAATTTCACTAGTTTCTTTTAATCTCTGCCTTTCTAACCGTTTAGATTCTAAGTCTTTCCTCATTATTTCCATTACACCTTGATCTTTCATCATTTTCTTCCAAGCCCGATTGCGTGCTTTATTGAAAAGATCTCTAATTAATCTATTATGGAAGTAAGCTTTCATAGGCTCTATATGGTTTAAACCTGCCCGTTGATCTGCATACATTTGTTGTAAAGATGCTATTACTTTAGGATCTTTTGCTAATTTATTAAGATGTAATTCTAAATTATATTCACCTATATACTGTTGGAACATTGATCTGAATTGAGGAGAGTCAGTTAAATCAGTACCGTCAGGACCGTAGTACGTTGACATTCTGATATCATAACCACTATCAAAGAGTAATTTTCTTCCTGGACCTTGGTCTAGGTTTAGTGCAATAGGACTGAACATATTGTACATTCTTGTAACAAAATCATAGTCTCTAATAGGTTGACCATTTAACATATCAAATTTTACAGGTATAGGATCTACAGCTAACATTTCAAACATTTGGTTTCTGTTACGTATAGAATCACCAATGCCTGAACCTAATTCTTTCATATGGGGGTTAAATAACTTACCAAGTTCATTTCTTAACCCTGACATAGGAATTGTATTATTCAGTAAACCAGCAGCAATTCTATTCTGCTGTCCAGGACGTCCTGCGAAAAGATCTACAAACTGTTGGATGCCTTGTAAATATGATTTACTTGCAACACCTTGCGCTATTACTAAAGATAATTTTTGGAATTGATCCTTTGTCCACTCTTCTCCCATCAACTGACTATGATCTCCAACGTCAGCTATTGTAGAGAGAATTTGGTTAAACGGTTCGAATGAGTCATAACCGACCCAAATGCCTCCAATATTTATACTTCTAGGTACATAGCCAGAGTCTATCCACACCTGTCGTTTTTGTCTATCTGTAGGACCGTTACCAGTCAAACCACCATTCATAAAATGGAAGCCTGCCATTGATATCACAGAAGTACCTATAGCTAATCTACCACCTTGTAATGCCTTAGCATTTATTAATTCTTGTGGTGTATTAATACCATATTTAGTTACATTACTTAAATCATCAATTGTAGCTCGAGCTATATCGTTAAATTCATCAACTAAAAAATTAAAGCCTGGTGTATGCTTGGCTGTAAGGGTTAAACCATTTACACTTGTTCTAGCAAATAAAAAGAAAGGTTTAGCCCAAGGGGTAGAATCAAAAACTTTATTAAGTCCTGCAGCGAATCCACTAAGTTCTGTCGTGAGTGTTGCTTCTCGTTTAGCAAATTCAACGTTTTGACCTATTTTACTGTCTATATTAATATTACCTTCAGCATCTAATATTTGACTTAGAAATCTATTCTCACCATCTTTAAGTACATTCGCATCTATTTCAGTAAATTTACCTTTATTTACATTTTCTAAAGCGTCAAAATAAGCTGCTTCTTTAGCTTTAGCTCTAGCTAGGATATACCCGAAAGTATCATCTGTTGCAGCCATTATCTTAGTTGAATAAGTAAGAAACTTATTATCATTAAGTGACCTTGCCATATTGGCCATATAATAAGCAGCTTTATCACCATCAGTAGCACGTCCACTGTGCTCAACCCAATGACCAAACATTTCCCATTTTTGATCGCCTTTAGTGTATTCCGTAAATCGTGATTTAACAGTAGCTATATCACCAGCCCAATAAGAATTTAATTTTGTTTTAAATAGAGTCCAAGCTTCTGGTATAGCTTCTCTCATAGCATTAATAGAAGACAAACTCGCACGAATAGTTGCTCCATCTCCAGTAAATGGATAGCGTAAACCAGCACCTATAGCGGTTGCAAATGGTCTTAAAAAGGATGCTGTAGATGTACCTATAATAGCTCTTGCAGCAGTTTTAGGACCACTTAAAATACTATTAATAAATACACGTTCCCACTCTCTAATCAGTAAATTATTTTTAGTCTTATTACCTTTAAAGTTTCCACCTCTCAGTTTAGTACGGATCCAATTATCAAAATCTGTAAGATTTTCAATCTCTTTAGTCATAGAGACTGTTTCAAAAATAGCTTTAAATAAATCTTCATTGTCACTTTCACCGGCAACTTTCATTGCTAATTTAAAACCATCAATAGATTCATTAACTTGTTCTTGTAACGTATCTTTAACAAATTGCCTTCTGTTTGATCCAGCTTGCAAATTTCTAAATTCATCAGATTGTATAATTCTAGATCGTTTTACTTCTGTAACTGCTGTTATAAGTTTATCATATAGAGCCTTTGCAGGTGCATCAATATCACCAACATCAGCCACTTCGAACAACTCTCTACCTACTAAACCTAAATCACGTATTTCTTTAATAAGAGAACCTACTAATAAATCACCAGCTACAACATTTTTAGATGTCCAAGCTACCATTTCATCAGGGGTATCTGCAAAGTATTTGTGAGCTCCTTGATAGTATTCAGCTAAATACTGTTCAGGTGCTATATCTGCTGCTTCTCTACCTAAGCCAGTACGTTGGAATTGCTCAATCGCATCACCCCAAACTTGTTTCATCGTCTGCCTACCAGATCTTACAGCTTGTACTTCTGCTAGGAATCTTGGTTCACTGACTAAGTCTTTAAATATTTCAGTTACAGTCTGTTCGTCTAAATCTGCAGTTCTTGCACTACGAGCTAATTGAGCTGGAGTAGTTACTGAGCCTGGTGAACCTTCTTCAGCACCTAATTCTCTTCTAATTCTTCGTTGAGAATTTCTTACATCCATTGGATTATCTTTAGAAGTAGGTGCTCCTTGCCAAGAATCTGCTATTGGTTTATTTTTGTGTCCTCTAAATTCAGTGGGAGATTCAATTAATTCTTCTCTTCCTTTTTCAATAATCTGATCATCGACACTTTTAGTTCTAGCATCTCCTTTGGCTATTGCATCTTCTGTTGCATCAGTTACGATTTCTTCACCTACACGTTTACCAGGTTTAATACGATTAATAGTTTTACCCATAACTCGGAAGACACCATTGGTTAATTCACCAATACCCATACCTTCTACAACATTTTTAAATGTCTTAACAACTGGGTGATCCCAGTCATTAGTAGTTAGTGGTGTATCCATGAAACCATATCTATCTCTTAATATTTGTAGAGCATTGGCATCTTGTGAGTATTTAGATACTAAATCTGTAGTAGCACCGACTGCAGCAGCTCTAGCCCACTGGTTTGCGACAACACCGCCTATAGCGGAAACTGCTCTACCAGCTCCTACAGCTGTTGCACCAACTGCTGCGACTGGTGCTGCTTTGACAATGGCTAAACCTAAAGAACCGAAGTGAGTAGCACTACGTATAAGCCCTCCCCACCAGGTTTTAGTTTCAATAGGATTTGCATCATCTACAAACATGTCATCCCATTCAGCGGTATAACCTGCTTCAGTACCTGCTTCCCTAGTCATTTCACCAGAAGCTAAGTCTATTAGACGTTCTGGTGCTGTAACTACAGAAGAGGCAGTATCTTGTAAACCACCTAAGAAAGCTGATTGTAGCTCTTTGACTACACCACCAGCTCCCCAGTTTTCTTTGTTTCTAGGGTCTTCTTGCTCCGCAACTAATTGTGCTTGTTCAGCTTCACGTCCCTCGACTCCTTGAAGTACTGGTGAATGAGCATCTCTTTGTGCATCCATTTCTGATTTTATTTTATCAGCAGCTTCACGAAAGTTCGGCTCAATATCTATATTTACATCTAATTGTGATGAAGTCATACCACAAGCTCCTCAGTAAATGGATCTGGCTCCTGTATTAGACCAGGTGTTAGATTGTTTTCATCAAAATTATTGTCATTTTCCATCAGGTTACCTCTATTTAGTTTTTGTCCGTTTGGTTTATGGGAGTGGAAATACCGAATTATTGGTCGCATTGATTCGACTTTTTTAATAGATGGAGGTTTTGGTAAATCTTTACCTGTCTGTGATTTATACTGTAAATTAGCAATATCAAAAGCACTTTTACCTGGTATGTTAGCCGCAATCATGTAATAATAATTAGGAAATTTATATAGTGTAGGTTGCTTTGCCCATTTCTCTAAGGCTTTATAATGAATCTCAGATCCAGGTATTAACTCATTAGATAACGCTTCTGTGGCATTGATCCCGGACTCTTGATTATCACCAAGCCAGTTCATAGCACCTAATTGATCTTCTTTTAGTTTACTGGTAGAAGTTTTGAAATCTATAGTCAAATCTTGTTCTCCAAGATCTTCATTCATAATCCTTTCTTTCACATAAGTGAATGCATCTTCAGCGATTTTCTTCTGCCTTGCCTGTGTGTCAGTTATTTCTGGATAATCGTTTACATGCCCTTGAAAGTAAGAACTGAATAACCGCTCAGCTTGCTTTACTTGTAATTGAAAACCTGCTGAATATTGCAGTTGAGTTGGTAAAACTTGCGACCAATTTGCTGATTGAACTACCCCTTGCAATTGACTTCGTATATTATACGCTTCTACTGACATGCCTTGTCCTCGTGGAGAATTGTAAATACCCTTCCACTTCTCTCGATCAGCTGCCTTTGTAAAATACAAATAGTCTTCTTCCCGAAGCGGTATATTAGCGTTTATTTTTGCCCAATTGTCCTTTTCGGTTTGGACATCGTCAATAGTTTCTACAGTAGGAAGCTTCAGAATATATTCAGGTATTGGAATACCTCTGTATTCAGGATTTGTAGTTAGTTGTTCAATAAGCTGAGTCTGTTGAAAATTATTCAAAGGTCCATTTTCTTGGATACTTTGACGAACCTTCTTAACTATATCACCTTGTATAATCTGTATTTTTCGATTATAAGTATTTACTCGCTTAGCTCCTAACTCAGCTAGTTTTTCTTGGAAAAGACCACCCTCACCAGTATTAAATTCTTTAAATTTAGATAATGGTACAAGCCCTTTATGGCCTCTATGATCAACTAAAAAGCCTTTTCCGCCAATCCCATCTACACCATCTAAAGCATTTGTAATTAAAACTGGATCAATACCTTCAGCACCATCGGTTGTGTTAAACTTATCTGCTTCTTCAGCTAACAGTTGTACGACATGACGTTTTACACCACCAGCCCCATAGTTCTCACCTTTTGGACCTCTGGCATACCAAGCATGATCTGTAGTATTTATTTCATTTATAGCTTCAGCTAAAGATGTTGGGGTTACGGATGCTTCTCTTAATAGATCTACATGACCTTCGGTTCTTAGTGCGGTTTGATTCGCATCTCTGACTTTTCCGAACTCTGTAAGTATAGCAGCTGTCTGCCTCTCTTTTTCTGGGGTAAAATATTTACTTCGAAAGGTACTATTTGCCCAAGAGATCTCATTATATTTATACTTTACATCGTAAGTAGAAAGTAATGCAGTAATGTCATCTTTAGAAGTTGCATTACCATAAGTTAATGATGGTAAGTTATCTCGTTTTATAGATATGTCGTATTCACCTTTGTCATTCTTTCGTTGTAAAGCATCAAGTGCATCTTCTTTATAAGTAGATGCCGCTCGTCTTAATAAAGTACGTTTATAAAGACGTTGCTGATAACCTGTAAGATTTACCAATCTTTGTTTTAAAGCATCCTGTTCTGGTGGTAAGTCATTAGCTAGGGTAACAAAATAACCTTGTTCCTTATTTAGTTTATCACTTTCTTTATCAAACTCTACCAACTTTTGCCATGTTATACCTGCGGCATCAACATCAGCTGCAGCTTGATTTAAAATTCGTTGTTCTCTTTCTTCGATTTTAGTACCAATAACCTTGGCTGCCTTCGGTGCGAAAGCAGCTAATTTATCTTGAGCGGTTTTCATCGAAGCTACCTCTCTGGTAGCAGATTCCCGATTTAATGCTGCAAATTGTTCATTTGTTTTAGCATCATCGTTCATTTCAGCAGTTCGTCGATCGTATAACGGTAAATAATCTGCTATAGGATCGACGTCTAATGCGGTGCTCATATGATTTATTTAAATAATGTTTTGTTTATTTGTAATCAGTTATGGAGGTGGAGTTGGTTTATCTCCACCACTTGGGATTGCATTAGCGACACCGACTGCAGTGTTTATACCACTCATAATATCACCGAACATTGCCCAGCCTACACTTTGTCCTCTCATTCTAGGTGGTTCTAAGGCTGTAATAGGTTGGAAAGCAACTTTAGCAAATGCTTGTCGACCCATAGCATTAGCTCTATCTCTTGCTCTCTTATTACTAAAGCTTATATCCTGTTTAAGATCAGTTAATGCTGAATTTCTAGATGCATAGAAACGTCCTAAAGCGGCAGCTTCAGCTGTACCAATTCTCTTAATAGATCTTCCAGTACGACCACCTGCTAACAATTTAGAATATTGGCTTTGTTGTAAAGCTTTTATCATAGCAGACTGATTTTGTCGCCACATTTTAGCTTCAGCTCTATTTAATTTTGTTTGGCCTACTGACCAAGTACGGTTTAAACCTTTGTTGATTTCTGACAGTTGTCGTTTATACTGGACTTTTGCTAATTTATATCTACTTACTTTCTGTAAATGCTTTCTTTTTCTTTTTTCAATCAAGAACTTGTATTGTTCTTTCATGTTCCGATTAGCAGTTCTAGCTGCTGCTGCTCCTGCGCACACGGCAAAACTCGATAAAGGACAATTGGTTAGGACCAAATGGAAATTCCCGAAGGAATTTGAATCCTAAAAATTTGAGTAGTTTTAAATGAACTTTGTTACGTTTATCGACAACGTTCCATAAAAGCGGTTCAGGTCTACTCTCAACCCAACGCTTAGCTTCTCTAGCAAATGTAAGAGGGTACTCTAATATAGCAGGTGTACATAACATCCATATAACTCCGCCTTCATCAACTCCAGCCATCCCGGCAGTCTTGCCGTTAGGCACCTCGAAATAGATACAGGAGCCCTTCTGAGCTTCGTCAACTAGATATATGTATGGATCTGCCCCATGGCCCTCTTCAACCTCTCTACGGTCTTCTAGACGTAAGTTAGAGGCCACGTCGATAGCAGCCTCTAAATTAATTTGGTGGATGTAATTAGACACGTCGGTAAAATTTGTTTGTATAATCACCTTCCCACGTCATTGAATATAATGTAGTAGGAGAGGGATGAGTGGATTTAAGTGTTACTAAAAGATTAGTATTTTTCTCGTATACTGGGACAGTTTGTGTTATAGCTTTCATGATACCAACTTTATTAGCATCATAAGAATCAGCTTCTGTAACTTCCCAAGTTTCCGTATAATCTGGTTTACCAGTTCTTTGTATTAAAGTTTGATATAAACCTGCATTACCTAAATTAAATTTTAAACGGTGTAAAACTAATGAGCCTTGTAATTCAGACCTATGTTTATCTCCAGATGTTTGGGTATAATGTATAGTAGGTAGTTTAACTTCCATATCAAATAGATAACCAAACGTTATATCATGATCAGTCCAATCTCCAGCCCATTCAACACTATAATCACCGCTACCATCAGGTCCTACTAAAGTAACTTCAGCATAACTACCTATTAAATCTGCATCTTGTATAGCTTGGGAGTCGCTAGTATTAGAATCAGACTCATGACAGTAGACAACTAATTTTCTATATTCTGTACTGGTAGTTGTTGTAGTAACTTCATAACCTTTAGGCAAAGTAAATCCAGTACGTTGAGTACTAGATGAGTAACCAAGGCTAGCTTTTGGAATAATAGAATTAGTATCTATATGAATCCTATATGTAATATCATCGACAGTAGGATCCAGTAAAGTAGCTGTAGCATGACCTGTACTTAACGCTAGGTTTGTACCTCTATCATCTGTAACAGTTGCTGAATTAGCATCGATTTTGATATCAATTCGGACTAATTGATCTTTACTATTATTACGTAATACAACAAACAATGCATCATCTAAAACAGCATGGTGTTGAATCTTACCAGGTAGTGTCCATGTGACCCAGGATTGTTGTAATCGTTTATTAGATACAGTATAGTATCTGTATACATATAAAGTATCTGTATTTTTTTCGCTGAAAAATATGATTTGATTCTCTCTTGAATTAGATATTAATCGTAAATCTTTATTAAATAATTTATCAACAAGTTTACTTTGTTCAATGACATCAGGTTCACCTTCTCTAAGTACTCTCGCAACTTCCCAGAATCTGGAATGTCGTCCTGCATTATCTAAAAATCCAATAGTAGTACCTAATGAGATTGGGTTAGTTTGATAGTTAAAATTATAATTAGCTAGTGCATTAATCTTAGCAGTTTGAGGAGTTAATACATCACTATCTGTTGTTAACATAAACTGCTGTGTTTTGGTGAAAAGCACTAAACCGCTGTTAACTTGAATACCATCATAAATAATAGCAGGTTTATCTGAACTACAAGAGATATCTATAACATCAGTAGGTGTAAATGTTAAAGCAGTTTTAGCCCAGAAATTATAAAAATCCCCTGGCTTAGACATGATGACATTTTCATCAGATAATAAAACTAGTCTATTTCTAAAGAAAAGCATCTTATTAATTTTCTGCCCTATAAAACTAGGCTGTGGATTAGTACCACCAACAGCGGTATCACCAACTAAAGCTGTTTCCCAATCTATTTGATTGACTTCGAATGAACCATTAGCTTGCCTAACAATTTGTATAGGCATTTTAGTCTTATCAAAAGCTATTTGAACACCAGGTTTAGGGCACTCTTCCCATACTCCATCACCATCTATATTGTTATGTCCGTAGAATTTGACATAGTAATCATCTTCATTTTTACTACTGTGGGCAATCCTGACAACATAACCATGTTTACACTGGGTCGGTAGCTCGGCAACATCATTAACGGTATCCGTCATTACATTCAGATTATCACCGCTAGGTGTAGAGATATTAAAAGCTCCTGAAGTTTTAGTAATGTATAAGCCGGTACCTATTTGTTCTATCGATGCACCTCCAGCTCCAGCGAATGCAGTAGCCGAACCACCACTATCTGCTAAAAGTGAGGTACGTATATCACCTAATATAGCATCAGCAGTTACAGCAGTGTCCGTATCGAAAGGTGTTGGCTCAGGCCTACCTAGTGCTAAATTAGCTTTAACTACACTAGTGCTGTGAGCTTCAACTGTAATTTTATATTTAGCATTTTTCATCCAAATATAAAAGAAATCACCTGTTCTCCAACCTTGACCTCCATTAAGAAGTTCTATAGTTGTAGTATATCGACAGTGATAGTGGGGACTAGCGGAACCACCTTCTGGTACTGGTTGTCCTGTAGTTTGTAAACGGAAAAATAAATCTTTTCTATCACCTGCAGAACCGCCAGTAGGAGTTACAGTATAAGTATGAGCAGTACCATTAGCATCTGCAGCGTCGCCTGAATCACCATGATCTATATGGAAGATTCTTGTCTGTACATTAGGACAGAATGAATCAGAGAAGCCATCTATCTCATCTGCCCAACCTAAACCGCACCAATAAGTCCAGTTAGTAGATCCAGGTAGTGTACCACTATCCGGGAAAAATCTCCCTAAGGCACTCATACTCCCATCAGTGACACTATTACAGCTGTTACTACTATCCACCTCACGTTTCCAATCCAATCGAGTAGCAGTATATGTTGTGGTAGTACTATTATCGTCAAATAAATTGACACTGTACTGGCTTGCATAAACGATTTTTTTTAAATCAATGAATGCTTCTGGAGGCCTTGCAGCATTTTTATTTACATTATTACCTTCAAAGTCACCAGCCAGCAGTGTTGCCATTGCTGGTGTAGTCTTATCATGTGTTGTACTTCCATTACTTTTAACCGTAGCACGATTAGTTACATAGGTATAATCGTTAAGAGTTAACGTTTGTAAATCAGAATCATTATAATGTTCTAAATAAGCTTTTAGTGCAGCTTGAGTAGCAGTAGCATTATAAGTAACAGTCCGAGGTAATCCATCATTACAACCCCATACCTTAACAGTACCATCTCTAGCAATTTGACCTATATATTGTTCATCTTCGTCTCTATAGTAATGAAACCATTTACCATTAGTTACTGAATTATTAGCAGCAGTGCCATCATCACTAAGAGACTTAATTAATCTGCTTCCAGGTCGTTTAGTTAAACCTAAAGTAACATCAGGTAATACATTTTTTGCTACTCTAAGTTGCCCGGGAACTTTAAGTTCATCAGGCTGTTGTGATATACCTCCATTATAAGTAGGTATTGTTTGTGTAATACTAGACATCAGCGTTGTAGTGCCATATAAGGTTTATAAGATCTATAGGCAGTTTGATGTGCAAGGCCTATATAATTATGATCTCCTAAAGACGTTTCATATTCTATGCAATTAGCACGTGATGTTGCTTCTTGTGTTTGTAGAAGTTGAACTAGTGAAGGGTTGGATACTAATTGAGTTGCAGCTCTTACAGCCGCTCTGTATGTTATATATCTTTGAAATACATTAGGTAGATCTCCGAATGCATATAAAGTAACTAAGTCTAAATAAAGATCTCCCGTAAATACGTTAGTATGGTCGACCAAATCATAAAGTTTTCCATCCCTAACAACAAGATCTTGTGTCTGATTAACGTAATCGGAATGCTGATCATATCGTAACGTATTAACTGGTAAGGATATATTACCATTCCCGTCAGGTGTTGTCTTAACATGATATTCGGTATTAAAATGCCAACCTTCATTTTGTACATCCTTGTTAACTTCAGTTAAAATGTTATAAATGAAAGAGATTTCTGGGTTTTCATAGTTGAGAGTTGTGATAGGTGACTGTCCGATAGCTCCCAGTATTGAATTCACGGCGGATAGTTCGGTATCGGTGTCAGTTGTGGTAGCCATAGGTATAAATATTTGTGAATAAAAAAAAGGGAGCCCGAAGACTCCCCCTTTAAGTTGGTTAATATAGTAAGCTTATGTGAAGCTTGCGTTAGAAACAGCAGTGTTGTTCCAGTTAGCGGATACATCGATTCCGGCAACAAGTTCAACAGCAGCAGCAGGGTTCAAGAAGTCAGCACCCATAGCCAAGCGTCCAAGAATAACGTCGCCTTGGTAAACCACGGATACGTCACCTGAAGTTACTTGTACTTGAGGTCCGATTGCTTCAACCACACCAGCAGCTTCCTTCTGGAAGATCAAGCCACAGGATCCACCAAACTTAGCAGCAGTACCGTAGTTGTTAACGGTCTTCTGTCCACTAGGAGTCGTAGCAGCGTCTTGGTCATCCATATCTTCACCAATAAAGCTACCTTTAGAAGCGGCTTCGTTGATATTAGATACAGCACCAGATGGGAGGTTAGCTAGGTTAACACCATAGTCACCCAGGAATGGGATGTTCATTGACTTGTAGATCTTGATGCCTGCAATGTCAAGAATACCATTACCAGATTGTAAGGCATTACCTGTTTCGTCACGGTTGATAAGGTTGTTAGTTGCACAATTTCTTATCAATTCGTAGTACTGTCTTGGGTTCAATACTGCAACACGTCCGTCACCACTAACACCTTTTTCATCTAGGATAGCAGCTGCCTCGAAGAAGGCTTGTACTAACTTAGCTGAGTCATAAGCATCAGTTGCGGCGGTGCTGTTAGCAGCTCCAACCTTAACAATACTACCACCTGGTTCTACGAAGTTAGCCATAGAGACCGGTGCTGGCTGTCTAGCAGCCTTTGTGATCGCACGGAAGATCCGGCGGTCATAGTTTTCGGCTAGTGCGTAGCCGATCTTACGAGAGATTTCTCCCCTCAAATCGTAGTGAGCAAGAGTCTCATCGAGTTCATACACGAATGCTGAACTGATTAAGAGGTCATCACAAGTGATGGTCTTCTCTGCTACTGGAGGTGTCTTCTCATCGTTACCTAAAATAGACTGACCAGGGACATGGAATTCCGCTTTGGTTCTACCTGTATAGATGAACTGTAGTGACTTACCGTTCTTTAGTGTACGGCGCGTTACTAGATCCCTAGCGATTGTATTTCGCTGGAACCCTTTGAACATCTCTCCACTGAACAACTTTAAGTATAAAGCCCTACGTGCAGTAGTAGTGGTATCAGCACCGTTAGCGGCACCTCCCCAAATTGGTCCATTGGCGTTGGCAGTCGTTGCCTGTTGAGCCATTGTTATGGATAAAAATTAATATGTACTTTCTTGCATGCAAAATTTTTTGATCATTTTGTTGTGGTCTATCCCACCGTCTAGACGGCTAATGGTATCCTCCTTGGAGGGCAAAAGCCAATGCAGGGACGGTCCGACTTTGAGGTGCCGTCCCCACTATTCAACCTACTAGAGCTTCCTCTAAAGATTGCGGTTCTTTCTCTTCATCTACTCCAGCTGGTTGTACATCGCTAGGAGCTAAATCAGGTTTGTCTTCAGGAGAATATTGTACGGGGTTTGCTACCCCGAATCCTCCGGTATTTTGTTGAGCCATTAGTATTCCTCCAATTGGCATGGTGGGCAAGATCTACAGTGCTGATGTTCTATCATATGTAGACCTTCTATAAATATAAATATGGAAAGGAATCCGAAGATCCCTAACCATAATTCATTAAACTTCATCAGAAGCTATACTTGGTGCCTATCTTTGTCCCCCAACTCTTATCCACATCACCATCTACGGTGATAACGGATACTTCACCATAGAAGTCTAGCTTATCAGTAGCTGCGATTGATGCACCAACTTTACCTGACATTTGATCGTCAGCTTCATCAGTACCATCATCAGCTACAACAGCTGGACCTCCTTGTACGTACCAATCAAACGTGTCATTGCCACCTTCGTAGCCGACATGAAAATCTGTAGTACGACTAGTGTAATCAGAGTCGCTGTAAGATGCGTTGCTCTCCACATTTACGTAGACTCCGGCGAAAGCCGGACTTGCAAAGAGTGTGGAGGCGAGCGCCAGGGCGATTTTTTTCATTTAAATAAGTTAAATAATTTTCTTGTAAGGCACGCCGCGATACTTCAAAGTTACTGAATGCTTTTTTTGCATTGGTTTTCTCCAAGTACCACACCCCCGTTCCATGATGTGGTTTCATGCGTTCGAATCTCTTCGAATGAACGGACGCGGTTGCCTGTGGCTTCTACTGATTTCGACTATCGAGCCGCCGTGGGTAACTTTATATACGTACAGCCCTGTGAGCTCCTTGAAGGAAATCTTCTACAGAATTAACTTGAGTAGAATAATTAAGGCCGTAATGTTCACAAAGTTCTTGTTCAGTTTTATCGATAATATGTTCCACTATAACTTGAACCTCATTCTTCCTAGCAACATAGGTTAACCCAAGCTGTTTAACAGCATCAAGTGATTCAAGTTTACAATGAATTAACATGTTTTTTATCTTCTTCATTGAAGATCTTTGTAATATTCATCTGCTTCTTTCCCGCCACCAGTACCAGTATTATCTGGTTTTTTCTCATTACCAGTATTTGTAGGATCTTTCTTACCTGTTACTTCTGGCTCTGTATTAACATTTACATTAACATCGCCATCCTTGCCTCCCTCTTTCCCAGCATAGTAACCTAATGCTGCAGGGGCCAAAGGCATACACATTACTTATTCCTCCTCATTAAATTTTCTTTTTAGGTTTAGGTTTAGCTTTGGCAGCTTTTTTTGCTGCTGCTTTACCTTCCTTAGTGTAAGCATAATGCTTCCCATTTACTACTGGCATAATTAAAAGGCCAAATCGGATCGATCTAATTTTTCAATAATATCCTGTCTATATGCAGGATCGTTCTCATAGCGAGGATCACTCATAGCAGCAACTAGTTCTGGCTGACTTCTAAAGACATCTCCACTGGATTTAGGTGCTTTACCTGTTAGCATCTGACCATCATAACCTACAGCATTCTCATACTGTTGTTTTAATCCATTCACTGCTAACTGAATCGCTCCTGCATTACCAGTATCAAGTAACGAATCAAATGCTTGCACTGTGTTTTGGTCTAAATTTTGTGATGCCCATGATACCATATTATTGTATTCAGCTTCACCACCTACAGAATTTTTAATAGTATTAACATCTCCCTGTGAAAGATCTTCTGGGAAAGATGTTTGATCGGTTGTTTGTGGGTTGTTTTTTGTCATTTCCATGTAGGCGTTTACTAAATCCTTGCTGCTCATTTGAGTAAACTTACTCATGGTTTCTTCAGTCAAACCGCCACTGTCATAATATTCAGTGGAAGCTTCATTGATTAAAGTTTCAGCAGCAGAAATTTCTCTAGGTTCGGTATCCTTTTCATCTGTTTCTACTTCATCTTCAACTGTATCTTCAGTTGTAAGCTCATTAGATTCATTAGATTTCTCACCTAACTTTTGTTGTAATTCAACATAAGCTTTCTCTAAAGATTCAGCATCTTTATACTTACCAGCTAAAAGCTGCTCTTGTTCTGCTACTAATTTTTCACCAACTGCCAATGAATCTTGTTCATCAGCGGTTAAGTCAGTACCAACTGTCTCCGTTTGTGGATCAGTATTGACTGTTAATGTTTCGGCCATTATTCTTCAGGTGGTTGTTGTTGGTCTTGCATCATCGCCATTTGGTCAGCTACAATTTCACCCATAGCATCTGTACCTTCTGGATTTTTAGATGGATCCATCATCGGTGCACCTGCAACTTGACCTACCTGGCCCATAAGTTGAGATTGTGCTGCGAGCATCTGTTGTTGCTGAGCTTCTTCAGCTAGCTTCTCTTCGGTCTTAACAAGATTTAATATATCAATACCTTGTGATGCAGCTAATCGTTTGATAGCTTCAGACGGATTAATATATCTTGCTAATGCTTCTGGTCCCATTGTTTGAGCAATAGTTCCAATGAAAGCAGTGAGACTTTCTCTATCCTGTCCACGTCCTAGAGCATTAACTCCAGCTACAATAGAAGGACGAACTAAATCTTTAGGTAATTTAGGTATCTGATTACTACGTTGTAATACAAGTAGAGTTCTATTAAGATATGGAATTAAGAATTCAATTGTAAGTAGTGAGAATATACCACCCAATTGTTGTTCTAATTCTAATTGTGTAAGACGTACTTCTTCTGCTGTAACACGTTCTGCTTGACGCACATTCATTAACAAGAAAGCATCACTCAATCTCTTCTCAATTTGCATAGCCAAATTGGCTGCAGTTTGGAAGTCAGCAGTTTTGCCTACTTGAATTACTTGTACATCTTCAGGTCTACCCTGAACGATTGCACCGTTACCAGCATCGGCTATAGTCTTTGGTTTTGTAGTTGATGATGGCGATACTAGGAAGATAACTTTTGCAGCTACTGCAGAGCCTTCTACTAGTGCCTGAGAGAGTCCTTCGAGTGACTTAAAGTCCCCGATAAATTCTTCGACACGTCCTCTTCCATAATCTTCACCGTCAACTGTATTGAATCGAAGTGGTAGCCATGGACTTGCAGACTTAGGTGCTGTACTTCTTGTACCGGGAATAATCTTATCGTGACATTCCTGATGCCAGATCCAGCGCCCACTGTTATCATCCAATCGGACGTAAGTGTATACTTCTACGTCATCATCGTCTGAGCTTGTCTTACCTTCATCGTTAACACGATTAGGTTGTTCCATTTTTAATGGCTTGTTACCTAACAGCTCTTCATTAAGTATCTTTTGACTAATAAGTTCTTTCGTAACTATTTCTAATAAGTTACCGTTACCATCTCTATTAATTACAAAACGATTTAATGGATAATTCTTTAGCCCATCCTTACCCATAAATATCAAAGCATTACCACCTACAATAAGGTGTTTCAATGCTTGATGTACAACTACTCTATCACTAGAAGCTGCGATATAATCCATGACCATCCTCTCCATCTTGGAGAAAGATAAATCAAGTTCGCTTCTCATTGCTGGGTCAAATTCTTCACCCAACTTGTCCTCTCTTACTTGTAGCTTAAAGAATGTTGTTTGTGGTGGCAGTAACGCCAGCATTAATTTAGCTGCCAGCGTTACTACGCATTTTGCACCAACACTCTGCCATGGAGTAGTGATTCGTCTACGAGTTGTATTTGTATCGTCTGAAATTAAATAAGGTAACGTGAGTTCAGAGCAATTAACTGCGGTGTCCAAGAACTGGGAACGATTAGTAGTTAATTGGTTGTATCTCTCACGTGCATTATTCATTGATTAACTCCTCCAGCTGGGTCAGTTGTACCTGTTTGTATATCAGGTTCGAGAGGTATTCTCAAACTTTCTGTCCCAGACGCGTATGGATTTTTTTCCTTTTTACTTTTCGCATCTCTCACCGCTGCGTTCACCTCTTCATCCACCTGCTTAGGATCTGGTAATGGATCTCTAGGTGGCGGTGGTGGCGGTGGTGGTGGCGGTAACGGTGGTGGTGGGGGTGGCTTAGGGGGTTTGCTGAAGCACATTAAATCTCATCCTCCATGATAGATTTTATATATTCAATAACACTGGCTTGACCCGCACGATACATAATAGATTCGATTGGTTCCTTAGGATGAACTGGTTTCCAACCGAAGTTAGAGTCAAGCCTATTAATTAGTTCATCCAGTCTACTATTATGTAACTTAAGCGTATTGAGGGAGATTGGTGTTTGCATGTTCAAAGAATGCTGGCATTCGAGCTGTTTTTGTAGAAATTAATTCTGGTGCTCGGCCTTCATACATTAAGCGATCGCTTACATCTAGCCAGAATTTTTTATCCAAATATTTACAGGTAGTATTTATACCTAAGG
>VTLG01011221.1_pt1 | contig 31206 bp, 53 predicted proteins | sample 4694571 | NCBI WGS metagenome assembly VTLG01 (sample SAMN12604809, study PRJNA352737) | marine metagenome | biome: ENVO:00000447; feature: ENVO:00000209|ENVO:00000569|ENVO:01000036; material: ENVO:00002151; isolation source: viral sequences binned using virsorter ...
TTTAACAGAAGAGAAAGATAAGGGATTGCAGAAAATTGGGTGGGAGTTATTTGAACTACAATTTAGAGCATATCAAGAGCCTTTTGAAGATGAAGAGAAACAGAAGATTGTAGATGATAATACTTGGAATATCTATGATGATATAAGAAATAATATAACATTTGAAGAAAGCCTAAACAAACATAAGGAGAAAGACAATGGCTAAAGAGATTACAATAAGTGAATTGAGAGATAAATATAAAAACCTTGATGAGTGGTTAACAGGCACATATGAAGAATAATAAATGCAAATAAAAAAAAGGAGTAGTGATGAAACTTTCAGATATTATAATAGAATCCTATCCCAATTATATTTTTAAAGGGAAATGTGCCAATTTAATGTATTATAATAAATTAACATATCCTCAATGGCTAGAATCTTTTAATAAAATAATGAAATGGTCTAATTCAACATACATAATAAAAACAAAAGGGCATAACTATTATAAAATTGGAAGGTCATCGAATGTAGAAAAAAGAATAAAATCATTGCAAACAAATTGTCCATTCCAATTAGAAATATTAATTAAAGTAGTTGATAGTAGCCTTAATGAAAAATATTGGCACAAACATTTTGAGAAATATAGAACCTATGGAGAGTGGTATAAATTCCAAGACAAACAAGTGAGAGAGTTAAGATATGTCATTAAAAAAATTAATATCCATAGATATAAATCTTATGTAGATGAATACATAAAAAGATTCAATAAAGAGGAAGAACAAAAGAGATATATAAAGGATTATAATAATCATATGACAGGAAGATAAATAATTCCTTGCTATAATGCAAAGAATATTATAAATTTAACTAATAAAACGAAAGGAAAAAGATGGAAAAGGATAATAATCTAAAGCAGATTATAAATTCAAGAGGACTTAAATCAAAATGGCTCTCTGAACAATTAGGTGTTCATCATACCGAGCCAAGTCAATGGGTTGCAGGTAGGAGGCGACCTCGTAATGACCAAATTAAACAATTAGCAAAAATATTAGGGTGTAGAGTTAAAGATTTATATCCTGATTATAAACCCCAATAATGCGATTTACTTGTATAGATTGCGAGTTTCCTTATTGGAACGACATTGATGGAGATGGCGAAGAAAGAATGTGCTATGAATGTTTAGAAAAACACTACGAAACAAAAGAAAGGGACAATAATGAATGAAAGAAGAGAAGTTGGTGATGTTATGACTAAAACCGAAGCTAAACTTATTAATGATGTAATATTTTTAGATGGTTTTAAACCACATAAAAAGTCTAAGGCTCTTGATATGTTATTAAGTATGGCTAAACAAATAAAAGAAGAAAGGGACAATAATGAAAGTTAAAGACCATATAATGAGTTTTATCAAAAACAGATTTTTGTTTGGAGATAGAACTTTTTATACTCACGAGATACAAACTTTATCAGAGCAAGGTTTGATGAGGTTTCAACGTAGATTAGGCTCACCTAGTACCTATGAACGAACATTTAGGTTGTTAAGAGAAGACGGATATTTAGATGTTCGCAAAATAGACAATCCTAAAAGCCGAGAGTCAAGGTGGGAAATAAGGGGGGAATATGCTTAATATATTTATGGCTCTAATTTATTTAGGAATGGTACTAGCAGGTATATACCTTATATTATCTCTATACGATTTTGCTATAACTGTCTATTATATTATTAAAAGGAGGTTTTAATGGATATTAAGGATTTAGCTAAAAAGTATAGTCTTGAAAAATCTGACTTTTGGGAGATGAAGTTTGGTGGAAAATCTAATTGGATTATAACCCACGATGCAGTAGAGAAGATAGCAGACATAGAGAAGATTATATTTCACTTGCCTCAAGTATTTAGAGATAGCAATTCAAACGTAGCTTTTTTGGGAGAGGCTAGTAAAGGCGATAAGCGAGTATGGAGTACAGGCGAATCATCAAGCTATAATAATAAAAACCCATATAACTTTGCTATGGCAGAAAAAAGGCTAAAGGATAGGTTGGTTTTGAAAATTATAAATGCTTATGAATATGGTATATATTCAGACGTAGAGGCAGATGATTTTAAGAAAGCCAAATAATGTGTATGCAAAGGACATTTATAATGAATGAAGAAGATTGGGCATATGAGTTGTTCATCGAGAAAGCCTCTGAGGAGGAAATAAGTAGATTTGCTGACCAAAAATGTGAATATTGCTTTGGCAGAGGCTTACACGATAACTTACTAGATGAGAGGTCAGGATATAGTGAACTGCACGTATGCCCTTGCATATTAGAAAATAAAGTAGATGACATTAAACGATACATAGGAGTAATAAATGAAAAAGAAGAATGATAATTCAGGGGCGATATTCCCTGTGGAAGAAAGGGCATCAGACAAACACCCTAATTTAAGTGGGAATGTTAATGTCGGTGGCAAAGATTGGTTTGTCGTTGGTTGGACTAACACTTATGAAGACACAAGTGGCAATACCAAGAAATACATATCATTAAAGTTTAACGAGCCAAAACCTAAAGAGGAAACATCAAAAGTAGTCGGAACTATTGATAGTCCTTTTAAGGAAAATGATGTGCCGTTTTAATAACAGAGGGGGATTAATTTCCCCCTTTTTTTTTATATTAAAGGAGAAAAGATATGAAAAAAAAGAAAAAGGAGATAACCAAATTTGAACCAGAAAGATGGGAAGATGAAGAACATTGGTGGATTGAAAGATATATTAGAATGTCCGAATTTGAAATTAGACGAGCAAATAATGGTGGAGGTCGTTATAAATCAAAAAAGGATAAAGTTAAATCTAAATGAATTTAAGCAGTTGTTGTTTAGAGAAGAAAAGCAACCTATTATAAAAACAAGTATATCTGACATTATAAATAATAATGAGTATAAAAGAAAATATGGAATTGAGATGATACAAGAGTTTGTAGATTATTGGACAGAGATGTTGCCTAACGGAAAGAAACAAAGATGGCAAAAGCAAAAAGCATTTGATGTGAACAGAAGATTAATAGCGTGGGCAAAGCGAGATTATAATGGGTTATATAAAGAACATAAATTCCAATTAGAAAAGATTAGGCAAGACGAATATTTAAAACAGGCAGAAAAACAGGCTTATTTAACACCTGAAGAACAAGGTAAAAAATTAAAAGAAATTGTAGGAGGATTATTTACGAATGTCAAAGAAATGTAAATGTGGGAAAGAGGCAGTTTTAATGAGTCCTGAAGGGAAAAAAGTTTGTGTTACGTGCTATAAAATTTATATAAATAAGGAAAAGTTATATGGAAGACGAACTTCTACATAATATATTAGAGTTACAGGAAAGGCTAAAATTGTCTGAACAAAAATTAAATGTAGCTATGCAAGGCTTAAAAGTTATATCTAACGGACTAGATAATTATAAAGTAGCCTCTAAAACACTAGACGAAATAAATAATATATAGGGGAAAGAATGATTTATATTATATTTGCTTCTTTGGTAGTAGGGATTTTTGCCCTCAAATTTGCAAAAAAACTGAAATGGGATGAAGCATTTAGGAGGAGAAAAAAAGAGAGGAAAATAGCTTGGAATAAAAAACAAAAAGGAATCAGGAATGGAAAGAAAGTTCGCAAACGTAATAAACCTCCAAAGAGAAAGAGATAGTGAAAGTAGAAGACGAGTATTAGATACTTATAAAGATATGCTTCGGCATTATCGCCAAGAGGGTGTAGGCGAGAGAAGTAAGTATGCTGGGTGTATTATAAAACAGAATATGATAGACACATTAGAAAGAAGATTTATTCAGCTAGGTGGTATTTTGGAAGATGTCTAGCCTCGGCAAGATGTCAAGAAAATGTGAGATGTGTAAAGATTATAAAATAAATAGTCCGTTTTATAAATGGATAGGGATTATAACCAAAAGAGAATTAACTATTTGTACGAAATGTGCAAAGCGAGAGGGTATTATAAATGCCAAATAAAAAAGCCAAACAAAGAAAGATGGAAAAACGAAAAAGGCACGATGCTATTAAAAAATGGAAAAGACAAATAAAATTAGAAAAGAAAAAAGGAAAAGAAAAATGCCGAACAGAAGTAAAGAAAAAGGGAATAGATTTGAACGATACATTGTAAGCCTATGCGAACAAGCAGATATTCCTGCCAAAAGAAGTTGGGGTAGCGATGGAAGAAGTTTAGGTATGCACGAAGAAGTAGATATAGTTATTGATAGTGATATAACTGTTCAAGCTAAATGCAGACATAGATTGCCAGCTTGGATTATGCCCTCTCCTAATATAGATATGCAGATTATAAAGCAAGATAGGGGCGATACTATGGTTGTAATGAGATTTGATGATTGGCTTGTTGATTATAGAAGATTAATGGAATTAGAGGGAAGATTAGAAGATGAAAGCTAAAGATTTATTTAAAAAACACGCAAAAGGGAACATAGATGCTGACTTAAAAGTAATTTCACTTGGAGTTGGAGTTCAATCTACTGCATTATATTTAATGAGTTCAATGGGATATAAAGTTCCAAGAGCAGATGTGGCTATATTTGCAGATACAGGTGGAGAATATAAGGAAACTTTACAATTATTGAAATGGCTATTAGATTGGAAAGATAAAAATAATGGAATACCTATATATGTAAATAGAGAAAAAAATTTACTGAAAGATTTATTGAAATCTGCAAAAGATGGAACAAGATGTGCTTCTATTCCTGTTTTTAGTCAATCAGGTGGAATGATTATGCGACAATGCACACAAGATTATAAAATATTGCCTGTAATAAAAACAACGAGAATGTTACATAAATTGAAACCAAGACAAAGAATGAAGCCTACTGAAATGTGGCTAGGTATATCTACTGATGAAATAGAACGGATGAAGGAAAGTCGTCTATATAATATTAAATATTTTTATCCATTAATATATCATCGTATGAGCAGAAAAGATTGTTTGGATTTTTTTAAAAATAATAATTTTCCAACTCCTATTAAATCAGGTTGTGTTTTCTGTCCTTATCATAATAATAAAGATTGGGGAAAGCAGAAAAAAAATAAGCCAAATGAATTTAAAATTGCAGTAAAAGTAGATAATGCTATTAGAAATACCTTAATGCGAAAGGGCAATAAAGATAAAGTATATTTACATAATTCTTGCAAACCATTAGAAGATATAGACTTTGAAGATAACCAGTTAGAATTGTTTGAGGGGTTTGATTGCGAGGGTTATTGTGGGTTGTAATGTGATTTGCTTTAAATTTTAACCAATTTACTTTAAATGAATAAAAAAACAAATAAAGAATATATAAAGTATATTAAATCCAAGCCTTGTTCTATTTGTGGCTCATTAGAAGTTGATGCTCATCATATGGATTTTATAGGTATGGGTGGTAATAGGAAGAAGCCAAGCCTAAAAGATTTCTCCTGTGTAAGCCTATGCCGAATACACCACACCGAATACCACTCCTTAGGACATAAATGTTTCACAGATAAATATGGGATAGATTTATGGAAAGATGTTTATTATAATTTAAGAGGGTTTTATTGCGAATGAAATTCACAGGTTCAGTTAAAAAAGGCAAATTAGAACTACACGATAAAAACTCTTTTAACGAGTTCATTTCTCAAAGTGAGGGCGATGTATGGATTATAGTTAAACCTATGCCTAAGACACGTTCTCCACAACAAAACAACTATTATTGGATTATAATTAAAGCCGTAGCAAAAGAGATAGGCTATACCCACGATGAACTACACGAAATAGTCAAATTAAAATTTGAAATTGAATCTACAAAAGATTTAGAACAAGATGAATTTTCTGATTTCCTAGATAGGCTTATTCGCTATTTCGCAGAGCAAGGATTTCCTGTAGAAGACCCTAGACGACCTACCACACTTCTCTAATTTTTAAACTTATATCATAGACATTATGAGCAACTTGTTTAAACTTAAATGAGCTTTGGTCTAGTTTGCATATAGCAAATTGGTCAGGAGAATTATTATTGCCATCAGGTTGAAATATAAAAGGCAACGCACCTCCAATAGTTTTTTCCATAACTACACCAATAAAAGATGAGTCTCTCCTAATATCACTAATAAAATTACCGTCAGTAAAATCATCATCATCATAATCTGCAAGTGAATTTGTATCAGAGTCGCTTGGATTATTCGCCCATAGATTCTGATTTAAAGGGAATATATCATCCCCTCCTATATAAGAAAATTTTAAATTCCATATTCTTCTGCCTTTAGCAGAATCTCTATATTCTATCATTCCTTCGTCAATAAGAGTTTCTACTTCTTCAGTAAAAAGTTCCCAAGCAGGTTGTCCTACCCAATTCGCTGCACTATGATAATTTATTTGAGTTAAACTAGCACCTCCTATAGTCTCTTGTTCTTGTACTCCGTCATATTCCCTAGTCATAGTAAGTTCCAAATTAGGAGAATGTGGCATTTGGTATGCATATCCAAAGGCTATGCTCCCTAGTGCATTAATTGATTCTTCTGTGTTATCTCTATCTATAGCAAATACTAATTTATTAAAATCATCCCAATCTCCCCCTGTCCATTCTCCCATAGACCATCCATTATATCTCGTAGTATCCCAATTTCCCCAATTACATATCTCATTTATAGTAATGCTCGCAGCTTGTTCTCCTCCCACATTATAAACTTCACTCCCACCACTATTATAAAGGGATAAGACTATAGATTCAACATCTGTGTCTTCGTAGTTATGACCGAAAAATCCCATAAAAAATTTATCATCAGATTCTGTAGGGATATATAAGGATTGTCTTAAATCAATCTCTATATTATGAGGATAAATTTGAGTTCCATATATATAATCTGACGGATTTAATCCTATTAATTTTTCAGGAGAATCTGCATCTCCATAAGTAACGCTTTCTATATTCCCTTTTGCCTTCCAATAGGATAAGTAATCTATATAAAATTTTGGATTTCCTACATTCTGTCTTGCCATTGCATCTCCTAATATCCTTTAGTTTTTGTAGTTGTTGTTTCTATTGTCTTGATTTTTTCTACTTTAGGAGGAGCTACAGTCCTTTCCTCTTGAGAAAAACTTATTTGCTTGTTAATGTCTTTGGCTTTTTGAGTATCAGATTTAGTAACTTGTCTAGTTTTAGGGATATTTATTTTCTTTACTGATTCCAATCTAATTCTTTCTTTAGGGGATAATTTCTTCCTACTATCGTAAATCAACCCTTTAGCATCTTTTCTATAAATGTATTCAGATTCCTCTGTATGTTCTGAACCTGTCATTGCCTGCATATCTTGGTGTTGATGATATTCTCCCTCGTAAACAGTACCATCTGCAAAAAAGAACTCATTAGGGTTGGTTATTAAATTGTTTTTAACTATAGATGACATAATTAAGCTTCGTTCTGCGTTATGTGTACTCCCTAACCCTTCCCAATATTGAGTATTTTTGTCAAAATCAACAACCATATTTTCCCAATAATCTACATCTTCTACTATAATATTTGCACCGTATGTTTTTAATGATATATCTATAATAGTTGCCCCTTTAATTTCTATAAGTCCTGAATATTCCATTAATAATTCTGGAACACTCCCATCAGCAGACATAGACAAACATATAATGTGTTCATTATTTGCTGATAAAATCCAATCTTCAGGGAGCATAGACTCTCCTTGCATCCTTCCTGAATAAATTATATCTATAGCCTTTGGATGTGCAATCCCTGACAAGTCTATTGCTATTTCATTTTTTCTGTGGTATAAATTAATCATTAGTCAGTTCCATATAAAATTTGATTTAGTAGAAACATAATATCTAAAATATTAATAGTTGCATCTTGATTAACATCTCCTGATTCTGGAGAGTCTAAACTTCCCTGACCTAGAATAAAATTAACCAACGCTACTATATCTAAAATATTTATTGTGCTATCAGCATTAACATCTCCTAGTCCAAATTCTATTGTAGCTGGGATTATATCTATTCCTGCATAGAATGTTAATAAATCAAAACCTACTAACCCTTCATCTATTGCTGTTTTTAATCCATATCCTAACTCTATTGTATGTGTATTAAATGCTGAAGGGAAGTCTGCATCATTGCTCATAATGTAATATTCTGAAAGGTCATCTCCCTCGCCAAGCCAATCATCAATATCCCCATACATAACCTCATCATCATAAGACCTAACAATTTGTACTGACCATCCCATTTCAAAATTTTCTATAAGACCACTTCCTGATATATTCCCTAATGTAACTATTGCCTTGAGTGATGTAGGGTTATCACTAGCACTATCTGCTATTTCTACACAGGCAATGGAAAATTTAATTGCTTCATAATCACGTATTTGCCAAGAGTGATAATTAGACCAATCAGTTGGAATCAACTCATTAAAAGAGACTACTCCAAATGCACTTGGTTCAAGCCAATGTAAAATATCAAGATTTGTTATAGTAGGATAAGCGTGGACTGTTTGAAAAGCATTTAATCCTTCAGGGTCTATGTTAAAGGCATCAATAAGTTCAAAATCTTCTTCCTCTATTTCTTCTTCTTCAGGGGGTTCATATTCAGAAAAAAGATATAAATCATTATCAATCCAATTACTTTCATCATTAATTGCTCCGATTCCTTCTTCTAAATAATGTAATTGAGTCGCCTCTATTTCGATATAAGTATAAGATATATTTACAGAGCTTACAAAAAATAAAGGATAAAAATATTGCCCCCCTCTAAAAACCCCATCGCCACCAAAAGGATTATCTACTTTAGAATAATTAATTCCATAAGCCAATCTGTCCTCTATTAATTCTTTAAAACTAATTATAGAGCCAACCTCTATAGCAATATATTTTAATGGAAGTTTAAGCTTAACTTTCAAATGTTGGTTTCTATTATAGTGGAATAATTTATCTGCTAATTCTCTAGCACTATCTAATTCCCTTATATATTTAGATTCAAACTCTAATAAATTTTCTTCTGAATCCTCATAGCCATAATATTCAAGCTGGTGGTCATCTAATGATAAAGGAGTAGTCCCTTCGTTTGATTCTGCCCCATAAGAGTCTGATATACGAGAAAGATATTCATTAGTTTCATAATCAATCTTGTATTTAACATCAACTCTAGTATAAACCTTTTCGGATGGAGTTTTTGAAAAAGAATAGTTTATAATATCTTTACGGTCAATAGAAAAAGAATCTTGATAATCATCAAAAGAATAAGAATTTTTTATGGTCGGAAAACCTAATTGCCCATTAGATTTAAAATAAGGGAAACACATTGTAGAACGTGATATATCTTCAAATAAATCCTTTGCCTTGATAAATTCATTTACAGAAAAGGCTAAATTTATATTATTATTATCTATAGCCTCATTATAACTATCCGAATCTATATCGTCAAATCCATCTAAATTCATTTCTCCAATAGCTATATCATTTAAAATCTCTATTGCATTTGAAAGCCTAACTCCATTACCACCTCTCCTCCCATCAATATTGAGATAAACATTTGAAGTAAGAGCATCCTTTACATCTATAATGGATTTCATATCCACTTCTGCCCACGAGCCTGCCAATCTTTGCTCAAATTGACGTTCAAAAGGAGGACCACCTTGCAATGTAGTATTCACGCCACTTATTCCAAAATATATATCAAAATATCCTTGTTCTGCAAAATTCCATAATTGTAAATAAGGTATGACATAATCATCAAGGTCTGTATAAATCTGGTCAATTAAAATTAAATTTTCGTATTGTGGGTCGTCATCAGGCAACCCTCTATAATATTCATAATCAAGAAAGTCTGGGTAGCCAAATACTTTATTAAAATTCCATTCACTAGGGTCGCTATCTATAGCATAATCATCAATAAGACCTTGACTCACACCTTCTCCATCAAAGATAACTACGTTTATATTAGCAAATAATGAACCATCTGCTATTTGAGATTCTACGCCTGCATCTTCCCTAATGAGAGCATAAATATGATTAAAATTATTGACAGGATAACCTGATTGTTTAAGAAAAGGAAATCTATGTCCATTTATTGCAATTTGCGAATTAAAGCCATACCCATTGTAGTCAGGCTTAGTCTCGATTCTTAATCTCATTAAATTTTGGTTAATTGCATTAGTATTTACATAGCTGGGGTAAGTCGTAATATCATACAACCAATTATGAGCTGGATAAAAACCATTTGCATCATACATATCAATACCTGTGTAATCGCCATCTGCCAAAGTAGAGTTAATTCTTTCTCCGAAATTATCAGGATTATCAAGTCCTGTAATGTCGTCTCCTAAATAAGTTGCTCCTCCAGAAGCTCTTTTAGTTAAAGAGACTTTGCCTGCCTTACCATACCACGTACCTTGCATAACATTGTGTTTCATTAAAAAATTAGACGAATAAGTTATCCTCCCAGCACTTGATTCGCTATATTGCTCTACTCCAACAATGCTTTCGTCTATTCCAAGTTCTTGAAATCCTAACCCTGAATTTGTCTGAGGCAAATCTAATCGCCCTTTTCTCATAATATTAACATAACTATTGCCTGAATAAATCCACAAAGGATGTATAATTTCATTGTCAAAGACTTCACTTTCCACAGCCGAGTAAAAATGGTCATTCCCCATACCTGCGTAATCTCCCTCCCCACTTGTTACTAACTCGACATCTTTGTAGTCAGCTTTAATTATTCCCCCTGCATCAATTACTGCAGGAGCTTTCCAAACGTGTCCGTAAACCATAGGGATAGGTTTCCCTCTGTATTTTTCAACGTGAGCTATATTAGTTTGAGGGCTTTTCACTATTTCTTTTGGAAGCTGAATATTAGTCTTATGTTGAGTGTAATCCTCTATTGTTATATTAATAATAGATGAAGTATGATTAATTTTTCTTATCTCTCCAACATACACCTCAAGAGTATCATCTGAAGTTTCAGCAGTCTGAGTTTGAAAAAATATTTTAGCTTTTGTATTTATCAAAGAAACATCTTTAAGAATATCTGAGAAAATTTCCCCCTCATATTCAAAATTAGAAATAGATAGATTTAGTGTAGATATTTTAAATTTTCCATCCTCTAAGCCTACAGACTGTTTCATTGTAGGATTTTTTAACAATAATGGTTTGTAATAATTTCCATCAAAATTCATTTTATGAGTAGAGATATATATTTTTTCAGGGGATTCAATGACGACTCTACATATTAAATGTAAAATTTTAGAATTAATGTCTGCTTCAAATCTAGTTGGTAATGTTCTACCTGTTTCAGATGTATAATATTCAGCCACTAAGACACCCCTATATCAGCACCTCGTCTGATTGCATCTTTAATTTGTGGGATTGCCTCATTTTCTATAAATTCTTGGCTCATCACATTACCTGAGAAAGTAACATTGACTGCACCACCTCCACCTTGGTTCATTCTGTTTAAATTCTCTACACCTATAGCATCTACTGCATTACGACTCATAACAAATTCGCCTCGTTCAGCCTCAATCATAGTTCCACCTTGAGAATGTCGTCTGCCACCAACTAAACCACCTTGTTCAAACTTCCAATTTCTTGATATTTGACCAACTAAAGAGCCTACTACTGCTCCTGCAGATGCTGCAAGAGGAATCCCAAACCACCCTGCTTTAGAAATAGCATCTTTCATTAATTCAGCAACCATTAATTGTATTTGTTTTTCTATAACATCGCTTAAAGCTGCATTAACAGCCTTCCCCATATTGTCATATGACTTCCCTATGGAAAATCCTGATTTAGCTGCTTGTACACCCATTAATTCCATCTGTCTTATAAAATCTTCCAGAGTCGCTATTACTTTCTCTATTTCGCCTAAATTACTGTTTATTTCTTTTGTAAGTAAATCAATATTTATTGATGCGTTTGCACTTGATTCAGAAAAAGTATCTATTGCTGTTGCCCCACTTAGATATAATTCTATCTGTTTTTCTATTTCATCACTTAAAAATCCGTGTTGTAATTTTGCAGTTTCTATCCATTTAACAAGCCTCCCCAATGCTTGTTCTTGCCTGTCAATGCCATCTATCTGTTTTACCATCATTTCAAGGTAATCATTTTCTGTAGAGACTCCCATCTCTCTCACCTCTTGCAATGATTTCATTCGAAATTCTAAACCACTTAATTCCCCTTGCAAATCTCTTATTTCTTTAGTGTAATTTTCAACTTCTTCAACTTGACCAAAAGCATCTGCGACAATTTCTCCCCAACCTTTTGCAAGAAATTGGATAAATTCACTTTTAGTCAAAACCTCAAAAGCATTAGATATAGATGTTCCTAATATCTCAAAACCATCTTGATTATTAATAACCTCTTTACCTAAACTTTTAACTTTTCTCTCAGCAGCATCCATAGCTGCAGTTAAAAACGCTGTTTTCTTTTGTGCATCAGTTAGTTTTTCTGACGTTGTTCCTAATTGAGCAGCGTAAGCATCATAGGCTTCTTCAGATTTAACGATGATTCCAATATTGTCCAGCATAAGACGAGATTGCCTACCTATCCCTGTAATAAGTGATTCAACTGAATGAGCAGTATCTTTTCCTAATGCTCTACCTAGTCTTTGGGCGACATCAAACATTCTAGCCATTTGGTCTGAACTTTTAGCAACCCCTAACAATAAAGCATTATTCGCTTGTTCAAGAAGTTTAAAATCATCCATAGTACCATCAGTAGCTTCTCTAAGTTTCTTTAAAGTTCCTTCTCCTAAATTTGCCGACTCTGCTAAATTATCAAATGCAACTCTCATTCTGGTAACTTTTGCTGTATGCTTTGTAAGGTCAATTATCTGCCTGATACCCATAGACATAGCAAAAGATGCCAATAGCATTTTAGAACGGATAGTGGCAAAACTATTGGCTAATACTCCATTTGTTTGAGCTAACCTTTTACTTTTTGTTGAAAATAATCCCTGCTGATGATTAGTTTTCCTTAATGCTTTTTCGTATGCTTTTTGACCTTTTTCTAATTTTACTTGGGAAAGATGAAGTTGATTAATAGCATTGGTTAATGCTCTTTGCCCTGTAGGTTTAAACTTTACTAATATTTGATTTTCAGCCATTATTTTTAGCCTTTTCTATTTGTGCGTTTTCTAATTTAGCCAACGCCCTTTTAATTATAAAACTTTTATCTATCCACCTTGCAGGATGTTTATTAAAACTCCCCTCATAAGGCGATACTCCAAATTCTTTACAATAAATATATTTTTGAATATCTTTCTGACACTCTTTAGAATACACAATATTCCTGCAGGTAAAGAATGGAATCTGAGCATTTACTGAACGTGCAATGTCAAAATCCTTTCCTTCTAAATTAACCTCTTTTGTTTCTTCTATTAAAAGGTCAATTATCTGCCAAACATCTTCATCGCAGGTAAACTCTCGTCTTTCTCGCTTACCTTTAATCAAGATAGGAACTTCAGCCTTATAGGGATAACTATGATACTGACAGCCTCCACAACCGTCAAAGTGTATGTTTAACTCTAGTCGGAGGCTTTCCCTTCCCCCACAAGTATGCTTTCTTGCATTTTCAAGAACAATTCAGTTCTTTCTTCAAATGTGAGGGTTTTTAAAAACTTATCTGATGTATCGCCATCTAATCCTAATCTTAACCATTTAGTAACAGTAGTATTCATCATCTTAACCCCTTTAACCTTGCCTTTGGAGTCCATTTGATATTCTACACTATCTAATAGTTCATCTCTCTCATCAAGAGATACATCTTTTAGTTTTAATTTACGACCTGTTTCTAGTTTGATATTCATATATCCTCTTATTTAGTTATTAATCTGCTATTGTTGCACAAGTTGTAGTTGTAGCATTTCCATAGCCAACCATTTTTACAGAAGCATCTATACCCATAATATCGCCTTCAGACAAAGCTACACTTGTAAATACGGATTGTGGGAACTGAAATCCCCAACTTGCACCTGTAGCAGGTGTTGAAGCATTTGACATTATAGTATTTCCTGTCGTAGCTCCTGAAGTTGCAGCCTGAAATAGATTGAGCATTTTTGCACTTTCTATATCATATTTAACATTTATATCTGCTGTTGCCGAAAATTCAGCACCTCTCCCAATAGCTTCAGGGACACCACTTGCACCCCTACCAAGAAATACTGCATCATTTTCCAAATTCATCGAAAATGTATTAACCATTAGCTCTGTTTCTCCACCTATAGCTCTATTTGCAGGTGTTTGCCAATCGCCCATAGTAAGAGTTTGAGCAGCAACCATTGTGTATGGGGTTATAGTATATCCACTCCCATCTACGTTTAATCCAACAGGACTATACGTTTTTAATGTAACTGAATATTTTACCAAACCACCATTGTCAGTCATATCCCCACTCCAAGAAAACGCAGTAACAACACAATCCTTATATAGTATTGTATCACTATCACTTGGTGCGCCATCGTTAGGAAAATCAGGTGGCATTATTGCAAGCGTTAATAACTCACTATTCCCTGCAGTTAGACTTTCCCCTGTTTTAATATTAGCAGTAGGACTGTAGTTTGATGCGATTGTATAAGGCTCGCCTGTATCTCCTGTTATATTTTCAAGCAATGGGAAACAAGTATCTACAGTATATATCCCAGAAAGGGTTATCTCTGAAATATAGTCTGAGTTTTGATGAAAATAGTGTTCATCTTGCAGTATTCTCCCTCCACCTGATTTTAAATCATAATTATTTACACCACCCAAAGTTCCGTGAGAAATAGAATCAACATTAAGTTCCAACATCCCATTTGTTAGTGCTGTGCCTAACGCTGTCTGTGGTTGTATTGCTATTCTAAACTCTTTTGGACTAAAGGCTGCTGAACTTATTGCCATTATTTATCCCCTTTATTTTTACTTTTTGTTTCTTTTATTTCAACTAAATACGGTTTAGCCTCTTTTGGTATTTCACTTACCTCAATTATTTCCCCTCTATTTAGGGCTTTCATTTGAGGGCGAAACAAACCATAGCTTCCACCCATTTTTTTATCTTTTAGTTTTATTTTCATATTACTCCTTATCCTGAATTTCCTAAATGCTGACATTTCCACACCCATTGAACCACATAAGTTGATTCTTCCTCGTCTGTATTTAATTCTGTGCTTTCAAATCTACAATTAAAAGCCTCAGTTGCAGGAGAGTCTCCCAACGACATCGTTATGTAATCGTGTATCAATGCTTCGGTTCTTGAAACAAATCTTAAAACGTGGTCTAAGGCTGTCTTCTTAACATTCGCCCCACCAAAAACATAATATACATTAATTGTAAATTCTCTCATTTCTGAATTTACCGAGTATTCTATTAATTCACTTCCCATAGGGTCAAGGCGAATATATTGCGTTCCTGTATTGCTATCCTCTGCCCCTATGTAAACAGGCAAAGTGCCACCATACTCTGTTCTAAGCACATTTCTGAGCTTATCAAGTATGTTTTTCCAATTATTTGTAAAGGTTACTGCCATCTTCTAGTCATCCTTATAGGTTTAAGTGAGCTAGAATCAACTTCTTCTGCAAAACCTGTTACTTCTACTTCCCAAATATCATTTACTGCTGCAGTAGAATCGAAATCTGTCCCTGCAAATCTTATTTGTAAACCTCCTGATAAAGTTTGATAGTCGCCATTAATAATCTCAGTAGTAACTACTTGTGTGCCTTCATTCATTCCTAGTTTATCGCCATCTTTAACCCATACTGAATATGTAGCAGTCCCAATAGCTCCACCTGTTGTATCTATTTTTACTTTAATTAAATCATAAGTTCCACTCCATCTACCTCTTGTATCTACAGGGCGAACTGTACCTGTATAAGTAACATCTCTAATAACCCCTTTAGAACCATCTGATGTATTTTGCCAAGATAAAGCAGCATTTCCATTATTCATATCTGTAATATTTTTTTCTGCTTCTTCCATAAATGAGACTGCCATTTCAGATGTAGGATTGTTAGTTTTAATCATAAATGAAGCTGCAATTAATGCAGTAGTTCTAATAATCATATAGTCAAAGTTGCCTGACTTATCTTTTAATTGTTCTCTTGGAAGATTAGGGTCAAGTCGAGAATCTAAATATCTACTTGCATCAGTTCTATATTGAGTTATCATTGCTGTAAATTCTTCTCCACCTTCCATTAATTTATCTAATGGAGTGCTAGATGAATAATAATAACATACATCTTCTCCAGAATTATAAAACCACTCCCCTTCTACATTTAAGTCAGTATGTGCAGATTGAGCTGGACCTAAATCTTCGCCATCTGCAAATAATTGAGTTACTACTCCACTATCGTGAGCAGCATACTTGTTGCTCGATACTTCTACCCATCCATATATTTGAGTCTTTTGGTCAAACTCATCCATTTGAGGAAATACTCTCTTTAATTCTTTATGCGTGCAATATATAGGTGCTGTTGCCATCTATTTCCTCCTTTTAGGTTTCATTTTTTTATTCTTTTTAGAGGGTCTGCCTCTTTTCTTTCCGTATGTTCCTTTACCGTATGGCATAATTTCTCCTAGTTAAATGCTACTATCTCTATTGGGCAATTAATCTTACTATTGCAAGAACGAGCAGATACGGTAGTAATAACATTCTCGCAATTACTTGTAACATTTGCCCCACCTCCGTGAGCAGAATCATAATTGGCTGTTATAGCAAACTCTGCATTAGGTAATCCCACAAAATCTATAGCTCCTGTTTGATAATTAATAGTTCCTGTCGCTGCCCCTCTAATATTTCCGTGTCCATCATCATAAAAGAATACTCTTGTATTTGGAATTGTTACACCATCAGAATCAATAATAGTATCAGGTGGTAATTTTGCATCAACTGCATCAGCAGGAGAAGCAGGGATTCTTCCTGTGGCTGCATCAAAAAATTCATTAGCAGCAGATGCTCCACTTGTTCCTGCTGTCAAGGCTATAGCAGATGTAGATAAATACTGTCCTGATGTAAATCTTAAATCTCCATCTACAATACCAACGTGGACTTTCTTCTCAAATAAATTGCCTGCTGTATAATATTGAGCATCTAAAGCATCTTGTATTTTTCTAATAATTCCTGTAGTCCCCCCAAAATTAACATTAGAGCCATCACTTGTAAATGTAATCTCTATGGTTGAACCCCCATCAACTGCAATGGTAAAGTAATATGCTGTGCTTACTGCTAAACCTGAATTTGTTTGTGGAGTTATTCCTTTCATACCAAATGCTTGATAGCCTGCTTCGTAAAACTTACCTGCGACTGAACCTGCAACAATACCATCAGCAGTAGAATCTGCAACTCTACCATATCCAAAAAAGTTACTTACACCAAATCTTCCCGCAGCATCAGTTTGCACTACGCTAAAATCGTTATAATCTCCATAAGTGTTAAATATAGGAAAGTAAACTTTAGCATTATCAACTGCACCACTTGTAGCATTTGTCTGTGCATCTTTATCTGCTGCAGACGTTCCATACAATGCTCTTTCTACAGTTAATGTGTGTGTTGATATAGCTGTAACTCTCATTACCTCTATCCTAGTAGCAGTAGTATCATTTACACCAAGCTGAATTAAGTCTCCTATCCTAAAATAATCAGAGTCATCTACTGTTATCTCTGTATCGGCTGCCTCAACCCCTGCATCATTAAGTAATGTACCACTATCAACCTCTAAATCAGATGTTAATGATAAGTAAGCTCCACTTGTAGTAGGCTTAGCATTTGCAGCTGATGCAGCCTCATTATACCCAACCCATCTTACATTAGGCATAAAAATATATTCTCCTGAGCTAAGTAAGAATGAAGCATATCTCGCAACGGTTGTTCCACCACCTAAATCTACTGAATTAGCATCATCTACATTTGAATTATTTTTAAATTCTGTAATTTTTATTTGAACTTCTGAACTTACTTTTCCGTGATTCTTAATAACCATAGCTCTTACATTCTGTAAATTTTGGGCTGATATGCTTGTAGATGAACCTACCAGCTTAATAAAGGCATCACTATTATCTACCTCTTGCCTTAAATTGAAAACCTCATTATAATCTTCAGATAAGCTAAAATCATAACTATCTCCCAATCCTGTTTTTAATGATAAACTTTCTGTTAATCTTGCCATAATTTCTCCTATCTTAAATGATATTTAATATAAATATTTGCTGAATAATCTGAATTAATACTGTCTGACTTTAAAAATGCCATAACAACTTTCCCTGCATCTACATCTCCTGCACTTATTGTCCAAGTGCTTTTGTATGCTTGCTCGCTACCTGCATTTGTTACATCACTATTATAACCCAATACTGCTCCACTCGCTAAAGCTGATGTAGAGCCACTATTAAAAGTATAGCTCATCAAATGCATACGAGTAGTGTCTCCTGTCGCTGCATCTGCTCCCTCAATAGACGTAATTGCATCAATAGTAATATTGTCTTGAATATGCCACAAACAAGGAACTAGCTCTCCACTTCTCGTACCTGTTCCTTCTGCTGTCGTAAATGTTGTCGCAGGGTCTGTGCCTGTTCCAAAGCCACAAAGATTAGTTGCTACCTGATTTGCACCAAAAGCTAAGGCAGTATGAGTATCATCTACTGCCCCTCCCCACCAAGTGCTATTCATATGAAATGTAGAATATTGAGTATTTGCAATATCCTGATTGGCATTAACCTTAACTAAGCTATTAGTAGTATCTACTGTTAATAATGTTGCTCCACCTTTTGCTCTAACTCTAAATGTTGATGTCGTATCATCATTGTTTGGCATAACTTGAACTTGGTCATCTGATAATCCTATTGCAGACCTTGTTCCCTCTCCATCAGTAATTACGTCTATGCCTGTATCAATACCATTAGTATCATCATCTACTCTTAATAATGATTTATAGTTACTTGCTATTGTTTTACCTGTCAATCCTGCCATTTACTCTCCTTATGTCGTTATCGTAGCTGGTAACGCTGTTGCTTTCATAATAAAATCTGGGTATTCGCCAGAGGCATTACTTCCCCATTGTATATGAGGACTCCCAAATGTGTTGGATGTTTTAAATCCTATCCAATATTCTGTCGAAGCACCTGCTGTCAATCCTGTAATAGTCCAAGAATGTCTTATTGTTCTTAAAGCACCTCTACTCATACCATCCATTAATTCAACTTCGTGTATTGCCGATAATGCAGAATAACTTGGTGGACCAGAAGTAGATAACCCTGCATAACAATCTCCTGCATTACTTGAACCTGCATCCCATCCTACCTGAAAAAATATTTCAACATTCCCAGATGGTGGTGCTACAAATGACACACTAAATTCAGCAGTTGGAACTATATAAGATGTTGTGAGATTAAGAGTGGTATCTGCTTCATTTAACCCAATATCTGTATATCCAAGTATCATTCCTGCATAAGCACTATTTGCTGCACTAAATTCTGCTCCTGCCTTTTTAGCTACAAATTTACCACTATTACTATCTAATATTATATCGCCCTCAGCATCTAATATAATATCTGCCAAATCATTATCTGAGTCATCTTGCGTTGATATAGTGAATTGTCCATTATTCGCTACAACAAGATTAACTTGGTCATCACTATCAGCAAGAGCTTTCATTGTTAAGCCTAATTCAGCATCCCAATTAAAATATGAAACTCCTGCAACTCTAAAATTAACATCCACCCCTGACGTAACATCTAAATTTATATCATCATCACTTTTTATATGGGAATTATTTTTTAAATAAATAGTATCGTATTTCCCTGTTACTTCAAAATCGCCATTAACTTTAGCACCATTGCCTTCAGTTGCAAGCTCAAGGGAGGTAAGTTCCTCCCCTGACTTGATTGGTTTTAGATGTTTATCTAGGTTTTTATCTGTTGTTAAATTAGCCATCTGCCCTTAAACCTTTGATGAACCCTCTTACAGCTCCACCAACTACATTATCAAATAAATCAATAAACCAAGGCTCAACTGTATTGTTCCAAAAATCTCTCGTCAAACTCCACTTACTCAAACCTAAAGTCATTGCTTTTCCTAATCCATAAAACATTGTTTCTACCATTTCGCAGATAGATTCATTAGGCACTTTCTTTAATACCCATAAAACTATTGCTGCTGTTCCACCACCTGCTATTAAACCTGTGTTACTACTTACTGCACTTAAAATTGAATCAAACATAAATTACTCCTTTATTAGTTTTTCTAGTTTGTTAATCTTCTTTTCGAGCTTATCAATGCGAATGTCTGCATCGTTTGGCTCATCCATATATTTAATGATTCTTTCCATCTTATCTAATTTAAACTGTTTTGCAACTAATTTAATAATTTTAGGCAAGATTGCTTTTAACATCATCGCTGGAATCATTACTTTTCCTTCCACTTTGACAAATCCAACATAGGAAGTGGTTTCTCAATAATGTGAACTTTTAATTGGTCATTCTGTATTGCAACTTTGTTGCCACCTTTAACATAAGGCTCTCCATTTACAGTTCCGACTTCATAAACGAAAAATATCGTTTTCCACATACCGACTCTAACCACCCTTGCAGGTCTGCCGTCTATAATAACTACGTCATCTGTATTTAAATCTTTTCCTAGGAATACTTTTATTCCCTCAACTAACGATTCTAATGTAGATTTGAATAATAAGAAAAGGAGTCCTGAAATAAAAAGCCAAAGGTAATTACCTAATAAGCCTTCTACTTGCTGTTGGAGTTCTTGCTCCATACCTTACCCCTAATCTCTACAAAACCAAAATTTTCCCTTTGTAAGCATACAAATGAGATTTAATAATGCTATTGTCAAACCAATCGTTAGTCCTGCTATTCTTAGCCAAATTTCTATATCTAATAATGAAATACCTACTCCCCCAAAAGAAGACACTATACCTGTTGAGGGATTTCCTATCGCATTTTTTAATGTATCAATCATACAACTATCCTAAATACTGTTTCGCCTTGTTTTAGTTTTTCTGCTGATTTAGCATTGTAACTAGCAAGGCTGTTATCTATATTATAACCCTCGCTGATAGTATTTTGCAGGTCTATCTTAATTCCGTCTCTATTCCCATTATTGTAAAAAACATAACAATTCTGTGAAGCTCTACCTGATAAATTTAATGCTCTTTCTGAATAATCATTAGCTCCCACTAACGATGAACTTCTACTAAAATTGTCTCCTACTCTTGCAGAGTGAATATGCCCAAATATAACATAATCAATTCCAATCCCTCTCATCTTATACCGACCAACTATCTGATTAACGGAACTCTCTATCCCTGCTTTAATTGAGCCATTACCGTGCATACATAATAAATTCTGACCTGCTACCTCTACTACCATCTCTAAAGGGTCGCCCTCAATAAATTTTACAGCCGAGTCATTGAACAAATACTCCAAAGTTTTAAATATGGTATAGTCATAATTGTCTGTTGCAATTAAGTCTCCCCATCCCCAATCCTTCTTAACTCGGCTTTCGTTACCTGAAACACTCAACACCGTAATGTTAAAGTGTTTGTTTAAATGAAGAATCCCCTGTTGGAGTATATCTACTGCTAAAAAGGTAGCCTTAGACCGATTGGTCGCCATCGCCAGAAGTTCATCTAATCTTCTATCAGAATTTAATAGGTCTCCTGTAAGAGCTACTACAATATTCTTTACGCCTGCAGTAGAAAAATACTTTATCGCCTTTTCAATAAAATCTCTCACTCTTTGAGATGCTACAGTAAAGTCATATCGGTTATGTTCCATTTCAACTAACTCATTAAAATGAACATCACTAAATTGAATAACCCCTACTGCTTTATTGCTAGAACGATGTTTAATTGTCAGTTCGCTTAAACTGTGTTTTTCAAAAAGCTTCTTTAATTCTTGTGCATACTTAGAAACTGCATTCTCGACTCTAACGTGCTCTCTAAATGCTTTTCTCTCTATACGATTAAGGTCTTGAGCCGATTGTTTTTGTTTAGCTAACTTTACATTTTCGGTAAGTAGTTCTAACTCATTCTCATCTGCAATGGGAGTAATGGTTTTAACGCCACATACTTTACATTTCCATCTTTGACGATTCTTATGGTCAAAACCTTTTTTTATCAATCCTACATTGTAGCAGGATGGACAAACTATATTATCTCTATTCATATTTGTGTTGTAATTTAATTTACAACAGACAGATTATGCAAATCAGAGAGAACGGATTATATCGCTTAGCTCTTTGGCTCGATTAGGTGTTTGTTTTGCCCAGCGAGAGTCAAGCATTTCATCTGCTGCCTTTTTCCATTGAAGCATTTGCATAGCGTGTAGAGCTTTCTTAAACTTTGATACATTCGACAAGCCCATTTGATACGACATTTCGACTAATATTCCTTGAACCTCACGTGGAACGGAGTCTAGCCAATCAAACCTCTTTCTAACTCTTTTAATTAATTTTTCCACCTTACGGATTAATATTTCTTCGGCTATATCCTCATCCATCTCTAAATCTTTAATAGCGAAGCCGTAGCCAATAGTATCATAGCCCTCTGTGCATTTATATACACTTTTCCTAAAGCCTTCGTGGTGTTTAATTCTATTAAGTAAATCTTTCACTTTTTCCTGCCCCAATCAATCTTATCGTAATTCTTTTGATACTGTTCATCACTTAAACTAATCCTTAACCAATCTCCTTTTCCAGCACTATTTAAATCGCCTTTTTTACGAATAACTCGTCTTTGACCTGTGGATGTATTAATACTTGGGTCGAGAGCCATTAGCTTTTCTTTTTAGCTGTGCTAGCTTTTTTAACTACATACTCGCTAAAATCTTTTCTTCCATTAATCCTTATCCATTGACCTGTATCTACAAGTCTTTCAGCATCTTTAGTTTCAGAATCTTTTAATTGCCTAATAGAACCACCTGCATCTTTTAAATATATCATATACTCTCCATTTTATAAAAGGGGCAGTTGCCCACCCCTTTTAACATTAACAACTTATTTACTAAGAAGCATTAACAAAATTTAATCCCATTTTGTTAGTTGCTGTATCAAGTAATTTAGCTCCATATATCATATCTGCGATAACTTTAGTACCTAGATAATCAACATCGTATTGTGATTGTAATCTTACATCTTGAGATGCAGCAAATGCACAAGCCTCTGGAACATACACAGCTCCACTTCTATTTGTTCCTCCTGATGATATTGCTTGAGAGAAGAACACATCCATACCATATATCAATCCAACAGCCCCTGTAGAAACGTGGCTACCCCCAGCAGCATTGCTACCTGAAGGAATTGCATCTTGTCTTACAAAGTAAGAGCCGATACCTGATGTTGGATTTAAGATGTCAGCAAGTAATAAATGATTAACAGCCATAGAACATCTATTAGGGTCTAAGTCTAAATCATATAAGTTTGCCAATATAGACTCAAGGTCGCCTGTCGCCATTGCATCATCTGCAGCTAAAGTAACTGTAGTTTGAAAACCATCAAGCTCTGCCCACATATCAGTTTCAACTTTTCGTGCTAAAGATTCTCCGAACATTTTTGCATATTTGCTAATCAACTCATATTGAGATTGTACAGTTAATATATCTTCAAAAATCTCAGCTTGATAGATGTGTGTTCCGATTGTTAAATCAACAGGAGTAACATCGTGAGCTTGTGGAGTTGAACCTTTATTTGTATCCCAAGCAACTGCAGCAGATGCAGTTTTAGCTTGAGCTGTTTGCATTAATATAGCAGGGATATGAATTGTATCGCCTTTGCCTTTTACTAATGAACTATAATCGCTAACAGAGCCTCTTAATTTATTAGCTTGAAAAAAGAAGCTATAAATAGCATCAGACCATAATTCTGGTATAAAGCCTGCACCAGAAGTAGTATCCATTAAATCCCCTGCAGCCATTTGTTTGTGATTAGCCATTGCACCGTGCAAAGCATAGTTTTGTAATCTTTCAAAATTCGTCATTGAATTTACCTCATTATTTTATCCTCTATCAACTGCTTTCGCCTTCAAGTAGGATTTAATTTTTTCTTGATTTATTCTTAGCATTGGCAACAATGTCATCCCAATTAGCTTTTAAATCATCTGCACTCATTTTAGTCCAGTCTTTAGGGAGTTCTTTGTTCCCTCTAGGATTTCCAACAACTTCAGGTGCATTTGCCTTGCTAGAATTAATTTTATTAGTTACATATTCAAGAGTATCTAATGGCAGATTTGCCAATGACTCTCTATCATCTTCAGGATGCTGTTCAATTAAAGATGCTCTTTTAGCTTCTTCATATTTAGCCCATTTTTCAGAATTAGCAGCTAAAGATTCATTCTCAGAAGATACTTTTTCATATAAAGTCTTAAAGTCTTCCTTTTCTTTTAACTTGGCTTCTTCTGATTTTGCAAGTTTGGCTTCTAATCTAGCTAATTGAGCTTCGGCTTCCTGCGACCTTTTCCTATACTTTTTGCTTTCTGCAATTAACGCACTATTGTCAGTCGAGTCATTAGTGGTTTCTTGTGTAGTTTCCTCACTCGCTGTTTCGGTTGCTACTTTTGTTTCTTCGGACATACTGCCCTCCTATATATTGTGTAAAATTATAGGCAAAATGCAATATCTTGCATAATACCATAACTATAACTTAAATTAATATACTTGTATTTTGCAAGTATTTGATGACAAAGCAATTTAACTATAAGAAAAAATGGTTTGATTTTATGGGTTATGAGCCTCATAATGGACAAACAAAGTTGCATTATCCAACTAAGGAGACTGCACGATTTTTTGTAATGGTTTGTGGTCGAAGATTTGGGAAGACAACTGCTTCTGCAATGGAGGCTACATATATTGCTTCTCAACCCAACAAAAGAATATGGATGGTTGGTTTATCCTACGAAAAAGCCGATTTAATGTTTAGAGAAGTATGGCAGAAGATGGTAGTTGGTAGAGCCAATGATATTATAAGGGCATCCGAAAAAGATAGATATATTAAGTTTAAATGGGGTACGGTAGTAGAGGCTAAGTCAGCCGATAATCCAGATTCTCTAGTTGGAGAAGGTCTTGATTTGTTAATCATAGATGAGTGTGCTAAGGTAAAAAGGCGAATATGGGATATGTATTTATCTCCGACTCTTAGTGATAGAAAAGGTAAATGTATCTTTATTACCACTCCAGAGGGTTTTAATTGGGTTTATGACCTTTACCTCCTTGGGAAAACTGACGATTTATGGGAATCACATCAAGCTCCTTCTTGGGAGAACAATTATGCCTTCCCTGACGGACAGAATGATTCTTTCTTACTTGAAAGAAAGCGAAATATGTCTAAGGAATTGTATGAGCAAGAATATGGAAGTCAGTTTACATCATTTGAGGGGCGTGTATATCCGTTTGACAGAAATCTCGATATGGGCAACTTTTCATATAACCCAAATCTTCCCACCTTTTGCTCCATTGATTTCGGCTATAGACAACCTGCCGTAGGGTGGTTTCAAATCTATAGAATTGAAGGTGTATGGCACGTAAATATGATAGATGAGATTTTACACGAACATAATATTAAAACAGATGAATTGGTTGAAAGAATTAAATCAAAGCCATATGCAGTAAGAAAATATTATGGCGACCCTGCAGGACATCAAGCTCAAGGACAATCAGGATTAGGAGATATAGAAATTTTTAGAAGACACGGCATACAAGTGCATAGCGTGAGAGATAAAACATCACGAAGCATAGCTTCAGGAGTAAGCCACGTAAGGGGCTTTATAGAAAATGCTCAAGGCGAAAGATTTTTTCATTTAGATAAAAATTGCACGAATATGGCGATAGATTTAGAGAATTATCGTTACCCTGAAGCAAAAGAAGGCAAAGATTTAAAGCCTGAGCCTATCAAAGACGGAAAACACGACCACGGTACTGATATGCTTAGATATTTCTTTGTAAATCAGTTTCCAATTAAAAATAGAGATATAAGGATTAGAAAAAGATGACAGTAGAACAAATTATACAAGAATCAATAAAAGATGCAAAAGTTAGTAAAGAAAAAGCTAGAAGAATGGAAATAAGAAAGCTTCTTGATTACTATACAGGAACAGAAACAGATAAGTATATAGGGAATTATTTTTCTGCAGATGCTTTTAGAGAAATCCCTTTATATAGTGCAAATTTCACAAGGCGATTCGTCAATAAAATGTCAAGAATCTACACAGTAGGGGCTTCAAGGAATATGGATGAACAATATTCTTTATTGACTCGCAAAAAAGATGCAAGAATGAAACATATTGAAAGAATGACACGATTATGTGGAACGGTTGCTACTCAAGTTATATACAGAGATGACTTGACAACCCCTTGTTTTGATTATCGCCCTATTTACTTTTTTTCGGCACATTTTGATGAAAAAAACCCATTTACGCCAACTGCAATTACATATCCGATACTTTTTGGAGTAGATGACCCATCATTTACCCAGAAATTGCAATATGCTTATTGGGATTCAGAGAGATATGTTCATTATGATGAAGAAGGCAATATAATGGCAGAATATGAACACGGATATGGCACTATACCATTTTTATTCACTCATAAAGAAGAATTAATAGACTCTTTCTTTGTAGAAGGGGCTACAGACGTAATGAGCTGTAATGAACAAGTTAATATTACAATGACTGAGTTGCAATTAGGTCTAAGGTTTCAAATGTTTGGACAACCATTTATTACAGGCTTGAATGGCGACAAACACCTAGAAAGAGCAGGTTCTGATACCATACTAGACTTACCTGAGGGTGCTAATTTCGGAATTGTGTCTCCATCAGGAAACATAGAGAGTGTAATTGAGAATGTTAAGTTTCAAATTGACTTAGTTGCTCAAAATAACCACTTATATGTTCAGTTTGCACAAGATGGGGGCGAAACTCCATCAGGTATCGCATTAAAAATCAAAGATTTAGAGAGATTTGAAGATTATCAAGACGATTTGGAACTTTGGAATATGTATGAACACGATTTATATGAAATAGAGAAAGCAATCGCTGGATATAATGGTATTAAATTGGCTGAAGAACTTAATGTTGATTTTAATGAGCCTGAATATCCAAAAACAGTACCTGACCAGATAGCTTTAGACAATCATAGGCTATCTAATAACCTAGTAACACAAGGGAAGCTACTTGTAGAATACAATAAAGACTTAACAATAGAGGAAGCAAATGCCATCATCGAAGAAAACAAGCAAAAAAACGAAAAACTCTCTCTCTTTGATAGAGTACGCCAAGAAACTGAAGAACCTGAACAAGTTTGATATAGAATTTGAAGGCAATGTTGCAAGTATTATAGAAAACCCAAGAGAATGGGCAGAACTATTCGCAGAAAAGGTAGTTGTAGAAAATATACCTCGCTATATGAACGCTAAAGAATTAGGGAAGGAATTTGCAGATGAAATTACAGATAGGGACTAATTTTAAATTTTCTAAACTTGTAAAACGAATAGACAAGCTTACAAATAGACATATAGAGCGAACAAAAACACATATTGTAAATACTGCAAAACGAACTATTGATATGAAAAAACTGCAAAAACTAGCAGATAGGACTATAGATAACAGAAAAAAAGGTCGTGGATGGGGAGGTGCAAAAGTAGCTCCTACTTCTGATGATACCCCTTTAAAACATACAGGCAGACTTTATAGAAGCTTAAAATCTACAAAAGAAGGTATTGAGGGTATGGATTATGGTTTAAGACATCAATTTGGTAAAGGAGTTCCTGAGAGAAAGTTTTTACCTATAGATGGAGATAAGCAAACACCTGAAGTAGTTAAATTTCAAAAAAAATTAAAACAAAGATTGATAAAAGACATAAATAAGGCAATGAAAAAATAAAATGGCGAGGGAATATGAAACTATTGAAGAAGCTACGGAAAATCTTACAGAAGAAGACGAAAACATCCTCTTATGGTCAGCAATCGGAGCAACAGCAGCAGTTGACATATTTGTTGCAAGAATTGAATCAGAGATTCTTAGACTTAGACAGGCAAATGTTGGAGATGCAGAAATACTCCGAATCCTTAACGATGACTTTTCAAGCAGAGGAAGAATATTTGGAGAATTTGCAAATAATCTTCGCAGAGGAGTTGTATCAGGCACTATGCAAGGAGCTAGGCTCGGACAAGATACCGTTTATGGCAATCGCCTAAGATTTAGATGGGTAAGTGTAGGTTCTTCGAAGATATGTGTAGATTGTCAAGATAGAATAGGTAGGATTGAGACTTGGGAGGCTTGGGAGTCAATAGGATTACCAGCTACAGGCTTCAGTATATGTAAAGAGTTCTGCTATTGTCAGTTAGTGCCTGAAGATATAGAAATAGATGATAGAGTAGTTATTTAGTTTTTCGGTTTTCTTGTTTGCTTGTGTGAATGTCCAATATTTTCACTTATATCAAATTTATTAATTGCCTTACCTGCTTTAAACATTACAAATAACATTAAGATAAACAAAATACGAGCAAAAATACCCATATTTAGTTTTGTTTAGCTGATTCTTCAGGTTTTACATACTTTTCTTTAACTGCTTGTGCAAAGGCGTTCCCATCGCCTTTAAAATCAATATACGCGTTTATTAATCTCAGCAATGAATGAATCTGTTTTTGTTGTGTATCTACAACTTTAGTTAATTGTTTAGTAGTTAGCTTTTCCATTTTATCCTTTTATTTTTAGCAGGTCTTTTATTGCATCTACAGGTTCTGCTTTTATTTCTTCAACTTTATTTTCTATTTTTGTTGATAATCCATTAATATCTGACTCTATTTTCTTAATCTTTGCTAATACTTCTTCAGTTTTTCCGATTATGCTGTTAGTTTGGTCTATTCCTGCATCGATAGTACCAACTATCTCGCTTCTTACGTTTTCTAGCTTAGTTTTGACTATATTAACCTCGGTTCGCCATTTAGATACTTCAGATTTAATATCTCTAGCTATCCCATTGACTTCATTAGCTGTATCTTTAAGATTTGCATATATTGGGTAATTTGCAATCACTACCATTACCACTATTACTAATACATTAATTATTTTCTCTTTCATTTTCACTCTCCCTTTTAATTATTTCGTCTTCCCACGTTTTCCGTTGTCCTTTTGTGGGTCGTCTAGCACTTAATGGTTCTACACCTACAGCCTTGGCTCTTTTATTCCACCGATACCATTCTTTTCGCTTTTGACTGTACTGCTCTTTCTTTATAGCATCGTCAATTTGTTTCTTTTCTCGTTTATTTCTCTTAATAGGTGGTTCAATGTCTCTATCAGGCAAAGTCTCAATAATAGGTATCTCCTCCATCACTTCAATTATCTCTGCATCCTCTGCATCTACATCTACTTGCTTTAAATACTTCTCAAAAGGCGAATCCACCGTTACATTAATATTCTTAACCAATTTACCACTATGCTCTAACACTAACCTACCTGCTTGTACATTACCAGACTTAGCCTCACGTATCATAGCACTCAATACTGCAGGCAACTCCCCACCAAACAACACCATATACCTATCATATATAGCATCCATAAAATTAGGGTCTGTACGCCACTTAACTATAGTCCTCTCAGTTATCCCAAGCTCAGAAGCTAAGTCCTTAACAGTAATGTTTGGGTTGGTAGCAAAGTGTTCAACTGCAACTTTCTTGATTTGGTCATATTTTTGTAGTTTGTTCATATACTTAATATACAACACTTTTGTAGTTCTTTTAAAATACTTCCCAAAATGCCCCTTTTAAGAGTTAATACCCCTATTTTATGAGGAATGGTAACCCCACAGACCACCAGAACGCCATACGCCCCCCTACCCCCTTTCGTACTTCATACCCTCAATACAGGCGATGCAATAGCCCTACATCATTAGATATTATAAGATATTATATATCATTTTAGCCATTAGGATAATCATAATCAGTATTAGTTGTTTAATGTATGTATTGTATGGTATTGATTGTAACGCCTCGCCTTTGATTTATTGGAGAATATTAAGGAAGTATCTATTTAACGCCTTTAAACGTGTATTTTAAGCCTCTATTACATATATATACATATTGTAACGCCTCGCATATTATCTGTTGAATCTTATAGAGGAGGCTCTCTTTGATAAATTGCACAAAAATAACAAAAGTCCAGCATAAAAAATATTTACTTAATTAAGACCAGTAACCAATCCTAAAACATAACCTCTCCTCGTGAACGTCTAAAAGCAAAGTAAAATATGCATAAAATATGCATAGTTAGTGTTCAAATTCAGGATTACAACACATTAAAATAAACTGGTTTGTCGAGGAGAATTAAAAATAAATAAAAGATTTTCTTGCAAGTGAATATTTTCTTCATCATATTATAGCTATAGAAACAACGAAACAAACAAAAAAAAGGAATTAAAAAATGAAATTAAATTACTGGAAAGTACAATGTCTTAACGATAACGATAATTACTCTATAAGAGTTAGAACTAAAAAAGAGGCTATAAAACGATTAAAAATAGCAGATGAATGTGGTACTTTAAAATCTCATATTGATAATGACGGAAATATTGAAATTATTAAATATGTAATTGAATATGATGATAGTTTTGATTTGATGGATATGTTCACAGAAGCTGAATACCACCCTGAATGGGATTCTGAAGTTAAAAAATATTCTTACACAGAAGCTGAAATTCGCAAAAAGTTTTAAATCCTGCTGATGAAGCACTTCCTATAAGGGGGTGCAGAAACCCTATGGGTCTAGGAAAACAATAACAATGGAGAATAAAATGAAAACTGAATTAATAATGATAGAAAATAGAAAGAAATTTATAGATGAGCCTGAAAATTACTTAACTATAAAAGAGTTTGAATTATTAGAGGCTTATTCTTTAGGGGCTAATGGTAGTTGGAATGGTCAAGAGTATAAAAATACTTACTATACAGTCGAATATGATGGATTGGTTAGGTATATTCATATATCTGATTTAAAGGGATTTATAAACTATTTTTACGCTTGTATGGGTGATGAGGCTAAAAACATAAAACCCTCTAAAAGAGATTATGATTTAAATGATACTGACAGAAAATATATAATAAATCTATTAGGTAAAATTTCTTTAAAAGCTATTAATCAAATATAAATCCTACTGATGACGCACCTCTCTTTGAGGGGTGCAGAAACCGAGAGGTCTGGGAAATAAATAATAATAAATGGAGAACGAATAATGGATAATTTTACTGCAACGATGATAGCC